>OBJG01000867.1_pt1 | contig 27161 bp, 20 predicted proteins | sample 1517941 | NCBI WGS metagenome assembly OBJG01 (sample SAMN04571712, study PRJEB22368) | human gut metagenome | biome: human gut; material: stool | host: Homo sapiens | place: Luxembourg | collected 2012-09-21
TGGAAAAGTATATCGACCTGATGATCCAGTCCGACCGCTACCTGACGGACAAGGAAAAGGAGCATTACACGCCGCCCGTCAGCGCAGAGCCAGATGCCACCCTGACCCATGCAAAAAACCTGATCCGGGAATTTTGTCAGGAAGAATATGATTCTGAGCCGGACTTTTCTGACCTGTCCAAGATCGGCGTTGCCTACACCAACGCCACCGATGAGGAGATTCCCATTCAAGTTAATGTGGATTTGGTGGGATACCGTGTGGAGCGGTATCTGGGCGAGGTGCTGATAGACGAACGCCAGTACGAAAGTCTGGAAGAACTGACCGAGACCGAGTTGGAAGCACTGGATTTTTCGGAACTGGTCAGCGTTACGGACGAGGAACTGGAGCATTACCACAACAAGGCGGAGGAGCACCCGGCACTGTTGCCGCTGGATGCCGCCACCGAGTATAACGCCCTGAAGGAGCAGCACCCGGATGCGCTGGTGGGTTTTGAACAGAGCGGTCAGTTTGAGTTTTACGGCGAGGATGCCCGGAAGGTCTGCGAACTTGTAGGTGGAAAGCTGCTGGTAAAGGAAACGGAATTGGGCACAGTCCCGGTCACCGGTTTTCCCCGCGACCAGTGGGCATACCGTGCCAAACAACTGTGGCAGTGCGGCGAGAACATCTACCTTGCCGGACTGAACGAGGACGGCACCCACCACCAGACCAAGTATCTGCGCCGGGAAGATTATCTGCCGCTGGGCACTACCATCCACATGGAGGGACGAGCCTTCCGAGTGGATACGGTAAACTATGATAGGGGTAGCGTGACCCTGCAGGATGTGGCACTGGCAGAAATGCGGATGCCAGTTTTCCGGGAGGAACCGCTGGCTCTTGTCCGGGAGTTGTACGAGCAGGAACAGGATGTGATGGAACACACCCTGCCCGATTACAAGGTCGGTGACAACGTTATCGTTGATCTTCCTACCCGAACCATCGAGGGAACCATCGGCTATGTAGGCGAAACGGATGTTCGCATCGACACCAGCGCACAGGGGCAGTCGTGGGATAACGAGGTTATCAACAAGCAACAATTTGAGGACGGTCTGCGGCAGATTGAGCCGGAACTATCAGATGAGGAACTGGACGCACTGCCCATCTCTGCCGTGATGGACGGAAAGGTGCAGACCTTCCCGGATGCCGCCGCCTTGGATGAAGCCCTGAATACCGAACCTGCGCCGGAGCCTGCCGGGAACTTCCACATCACGGATGATGATTTGGGTGTCGGAGGCCCCAAACAGAAATTCGCCCGGAACATCGAAGCCATCCGTACCCTGTTCAAGCTGGAAGAGGAGCACCGGGGTGCCACCGCCGAGGAACAGCAGGTGCTTTCACAGTATGTGGGCTGGGGCGGTCTGGCAGACGCTTTTGACCCGGATAAGGACAACTGGGCAAAAGAGTACGCCGAACTGAAAGGGCTGCTCTCTGAGGACGAGTATGCCGCTGCCCGTTCCAGCACCCTGAACGCCCACTACACCTCCCCGGTAGTGATTCGCTCTATTTATGATGCGGTCGAAAAAATGGGCTTCCAGTCTGGCAACATTCTGGAGCCGTCCATGGGCGCAGGCAATTTTTTTGGAATGCTACCCACCAGCATGGCAGACAGCCGCCTGTATGGTATAGAACTGGACAGCATCACCGGGCGCATTGCGAAAAAACTGTATCCGCAGGCTGACATTACTGTGGCTGGCTTTGAGACCACCGACCGCCGTGATTTTTATGACCTCGCTGTCGGCAACGTGCCCTTTGGTCAATACAGAGTCAACGACAAGGCGTACAACAAACTTGGTTTTAGCATCCACAATTATTTCTTTGCAAAAGCCATCGACCAAGTGCGTCCGGGCGGCATCGTTGCCTTTGTCACATCTCGCTACACCATGGACAGCAAGGACAGCACCGCTCGCAAACACATGGCAGAGCGTGCCGATTTGCTGGGGGCCATTCGTCTGCCCAACAACGCTTTCCGTGCCAACGCTGGCACGGATGTTGTCAGCGATATTATCTTTTTGCAGAAGCGTGACCGCCCCATTGACCACGAGCCGGACTGGGTGCAGCTTGGCAAGACCGAGGACGGCTTTGCCATCAACCAGTATTTCGTAGACCACCCGGAGATGGTGCTGGGACAGCTGACACTGGAAAGTACCCAGTACGGTCACGACCTGACTGTTGCACCCGTTGAGGGTGCAGTGCTGGCAGACCAGCTTGCAGAAGCGGTACAGCATATTGAGGGGCAATACACCGAAGTTGAGGTAGAAACACCAGATATTGCGGATGCCGAAAACGAGAAGCACATTCTCCCGGCTGACCCGGATGTGAAAAACTTCTCCTACACGGTGGTGGACGGCGAAGTGTTCTACCGGGAAAACTCCGTGATGACGATGGTGGAGCTGTCCGACACCGCCAAGGGGCGTGTCACCGGCATGGTAGAGCTGCGGCAGATCGTCAACGAGCTGATCGACCAGCAGTTGAACGACTGCCCGGACGAGGATATTAAAGCGACACAGGCAAAGCTGAACGCCGCCTACGACGCTTTTACTGTCCAATACGGCTTACTGAATGACCGCAAAAACGGGCGGCTGTTTGAGCAGGATTCCTCCTACTATCTGCTGTGTTCGTTGGAAAATCTGGACGAGCAAGGGCAGCTTAAATCCAAAGCAGCGATGTTCACCAAGCGCACCATTCGCCCGGAGCGCACCGTCACCAGCGTGGATACCCCCAGCGAAGCGTTGGCGGTGTCCATCGGGGAACACGGCAAAGTAGACCTGCCCTATATGGCGGAGCTGTTGGGCACTCCCGGCGAGTACGGGCGCATCACCGCAGAGCTTTCCGGCGTGATCTTCAAAAAACCTGCCGCCGACCCCACCGACCCGGAAGCAGGCTGGCAGATGGCAGACGAATACCTGTCCGGCGATGTCCGGGCAAAGCTGCGAATGGCGCAGTTTGCGGCAGAGACCAACCCGGAATTTGCCGTCAATGTCACCGCATTGGAAAAGGCGCAGCCCAAAGAACTGGAAGCCTCCGAAATTGATGTGCGCTTGGGCGCAACGTGGCTTTCCCCGGATATTATCCAGAAGTTTATGACCGAGACCTTCCAGACTCCCTACTATCTGCGCCATGCAGTCAAGGTGAGATATTCTCCCTATACCGCCGAATGGCGTGTGGAGGGCAAGACGGCAACCGGGCGGAGTGACATCATCTCCTCCGAGACCTACGGCACCAGCAGAGCCAACGCCTACAAGATCTTGGAAGAAACCCTAAATCTGAAGGATGTTCGCATCTACGACACCATTGAGGATGCCGAGGGCAAGCCCAAGCGTGTACTAAACAAGCGGGAGACCATGCTGGCGCAGCAAAAACAGCAGGTCATCAAGGACGCTTTTGCGAACTGGGTCTGGCAGGACCCTCAGCGGCGCATTGCGCTGGTCCGGCAGTACAACGAGCTGTTCAACTCCACTCGCCCCCGTGAGTATGACGGAAGTCACATCAAATTCGTGGGCATGAACCCGGAGATCACCCTCCGGGAGCACCAGCGCAACGCCATCGCTCATGTGCTTTATGGCGGTAATACGTTGCTTGCACACGAAGTTGGTGCGGGCAAGACCTACGAAATGGCTGCATCTGCCATGGAAGCGAAACGGCTGGGGCTGTGCCAGAAATCGTTGTTCGTAGTACCCAATCACCTGACGGAGCAGTGGGCTTCGGAGTTTCTGAACCTCTACCCTAATGCCAAGCTGCTGGTGGCACGGCGCAAGGATTTTGAAACTGCCAATCGCAAAAAATTCTGCGCCCGCATCGCCACCGGCGACTACGATGCGGTCATCATCGGGCATAGCCAGTTTGAGCGCATTCCGCTGTCCTTTGAGCGGCAGGAGCGTATCATTCAGGAGCAAATTTATGAAACGCTTGCCGCCATCAATGAGCTGAAAGTCCACGCAGGTGAGAATTTCTCCATCAAGCAGATGGAAAAGACCCGGAAAACGCTGGAAACCAAGCTGGAAAAACTGCGCTCCGATGAGCGCAAGGACGATGTAGTTACCTTCGAGCAGTTGGGTGTTGACCGCCTGTTCGTGGACGAGTCACACGCGTTCAAAAATTTATTCCTCACAACAAAAATGCGGAATGTCGCAGGATTATCCACCAGCGAAGCGCAGAAATCCAGCGATATGTTCGGCAAGTGCAGATACTTGGATGAGATCACCGGAGGCCGGGGCGTGGTGTTTGCCACCGGCACCCCGGTGTCCAACTCCATGACCGAGCTGTACACGGTTATGCGGTATCTGCAGTACAGCACCCTCCAGCAGAAAAAGCTGACCCACTTCGACTGCTGGGCATCCACCTTTGGCGAGACCACCACCGCCATCGAATTAGCCCCCGAAGGAACCGGCTACCGTGCCCGCACCCGGTTCGCCAAGTTCTTCAACCTCCCGGAGCTGATGTCCATGTTCAAGGAGGTTGCGGACATCAAGACCAGTGACCAGCTTCATCTGCCTGTGCCGGAAGCCAAGTTTGAGACCGTGGTGGCAAAGCCGTCCGACATCCAAAAGGAGATGGTGCAGGAACTGAGCAAACGTGCTGCCCGCATCCACTCCGGCACAGTGGATGCCTCCGAGGACAATATGCTCTGCGTCACCAACGACGGCAGAAAAATCGGCTTGGACGTTCGCCTGATGAACCCCATGCTGCCGGACGACCCGGGCAGCAAGCTAAACGTCTGCGTGCGGAACGTGCTGAAGATCTGGGAGGAGGGCAAAGAGCAGAAGCTGACCCAACTTTTGTTCTGCGATCTCTCGACACCCAAGAACGATGGTAACTTCAATGTCTACGATGACATTCGCAAAAAGCTGATCGCTGCCGGTGTGCCGGAGAACGAGATCGAGTTCATCCACAACGCCGATACCGAAGCGAAAAAGGCGGCGTTGTTCTCCAAAGTGCGCTCCGGCGATGTGCGAGTTTTGCTTGGAAGTACGGCAAAAATGGGGGCGGGCACCAACGTCCAGTCCCGACTTGTGGCGGTGCATCACTTGGACGTTGGCTGGAAGCCCAGCGACATGACCCAACGCAACGGTCGCATCATCCGGCAAGGCAATATGAACAAGGAAGTCAAGGTGTTCAATTACGTCACGGAAGGGACATTTGACAGTTATTTGTTCCAAACTTTGGAAAATAAACAGCGATTTATCAGCCAAATCATGACTTCCAAATCCCCTGTGCGCTCCTGCGAAGATGTAGACGAACAGGCACTTTCCTATGCGGAGATCAAGGCACTTTGCGCCGGAAATCCGCTCATCAAAGAGAAGATGGACTTGGATGTGCAGGTCGCAAAGCTGAAAGTGCTGAAAGCCGACCATCAGAGCCAGAAGTTCCGTTTGGAAGATAAGCTGTTGACGAAGTTCCCAGCAGAGATTCAGGAGCAGACTGCAAAAATTGCAGCCCTGAAATCGGATGCCGAAGTTGCTGCGGCGCATCCGCAGGACAAGGAAAATTTCTGTGGCATGGTCATTAAAGGCATGACCTACGACGAGAAAAAGACCGCCGGTGAGCGTCTGGTGCTTGCCTGCTCCGAACTGCCCAACGCCGAAGAAAAAGTGATCGGCAGCTACCGGGGCTTTGAGTTGTCTCTGCGGTTCGATGCTTTCCGCACGGAGTATCAGGCACTTTTGAAGGGGCAGCGGAAGTACACGGTACCTTTGGGCACCGACCCTCTGGGCAACATCATCCGTCTGGATAACTCCCTGAACAACTTCCCGGAGCGCATTAACTCTGCTGAGAATGAGCTGGCCACCCTGTATCAGCAGCAGGCGGCGGCGCAAATCGAGGTGGAAAAGCCCTTCCCACAGGAGGAAGAACTGACAGAGAAGTCGGCCCGCCTTGCGGAGTTGAACACCCAGCTGGATGTAGACGAAAAGAGCCACGAACCGGAACAGGAGGAAGAACCAGACGAGGATGCACCCCGCCGCCCTTCAGTGCTGGCGGCGTTGGAGGAAAAATCCGATAAGCCGGAGCCTGTGAAGCCCTTCCGCAGTTACTACGACAAGGACGGTGATGCCCGGTGAGGGAAAAACGGGACGAGATCATCATCCTGAGAACCACAAAAGCCGAGAAGAACCGCATTTATGAAAAGATGCTGGGCATGGGCATCCGCAGCTTGAGTGCCTATATCCGTAAAATGGCACTGGACGGCTACTGCCTGAACCTTGACCTGCCGCAACTGCGGCGCATGGCATATCTTTTGCAGATGTGCAGCAACAACCTGAACCAGTACGCCAAACGTGCCAACGAATGCGACAAAGTCTACGCTGCCGATATGGACGACCTGCGGCAGCGGCTGGACGAGCTGATTGACATTGGTCGGCAGATTCTTTCCCGGCTGGCAGAACTCTAAAATTTTTTCCCGCAGTTGGAGGACTGCGGGGCTACATAAGGGTTGACATCCTTGCAAAGCGGTGGTTGCCACCTTTATAATAGGGGTGAAAGAAAGGCAGGTGCTAGATATGAGGTTCGTTTTTAAGATGATCGTTTTCCCGTTTTGGCTGCTTACGGCTTTCCTTGCGCTGATGCTGAAATGGACGCTGAACCTGTCGGCGTTTGTGCTGGCGCTGCCCATGCTGTATATTTTCGGCTGCGGTCTTTATACGCTGTACTGCCGGGAGTGGATGCAGTTTTTGATCTTGCTGGTGGCAGAGTTTGGCTGCTTCCTGCTCATCACCGCCGGAACGGTCATTGTGGAAGCCGTAGAATGGCTCAGCGGTTGGATTGCAGAATTATAAAATCTTTATGCCGCCATTGTGCGGCATTTTCTTTTTGCCGGGAGGTGGTAGAATTGGCTGCAACACGTTTGATCGCGCTGCACAAAAACAAGGGCAAGTCGGTTGCGGCCTGCCTGAAAAGCCGCACGGACTATGCACAGAATCCTGACAAAACGAACAAGGGAGAGTTGGTCAGCAGCTATGAGTGCAGCCCCTTGACCGCAGACGAAGAATTTATGCTCTCCAAACGCCAGTATGAACTGATGACTGGGCGCAGACAAAAAAATGATGTGATCGCTTATCAGATTCGACAGTCCTTCAAGCCCGGTGAGATTACCGCAGAGGAAGCTAATAAGGTGGGCTATGAACTGGCCATGCGGTTTACAAAGGGCAAGTATGCGTTTATTGTCGCAACGCATACTGACCGGGAACACATTCACAATCATATTATTTACAACTCCACTGCGCTGGACAGCACCCGGAAATTCCGTGATTTTCTATTGTCCGGGCTGGCTGTGCAACGGTTGAGCGATTTGATTTGTCTGGAACATCAACTGTCTGTCATTGAAATCAAGCCGTACCGGGAGCGGCAGAAGCGTACCCTTTATCCACCTAGAGAAAGTAATCGGGATAAGCTGTGTGCCGTAATCGACAACATTCTGCTGAACGAGAATCCTGTGGACTTTGAAATCTTTCTTCAAAAGCTGGAACAGCAGGGCTATGAAATCAAACGAGGAAAGCACACCTCGGTCAAAGGTGCGCGGCAGGAACGCTTCATCCGTTTTCGCACATTGGGCGCAGGATACAGCGAAGATGAAATCAAGGCAGTCATCGCCGGAGAAGCAGAACGCCGCCCACATCAGAAGCAGCCGCCAAAAGAGCAGCCATTTCACCTGTTAGTGGACATTCAGGCAAAACTCTCCGAGGGCAAAGACGAAGGCTACGCACGGTGGGCAAAACGCTATAATCTGAAAGAAATGTCCAAGACCCTGATTTTCTTACAGGAGAATAAAATCGGCAGCATCGAAGAAATGCAGGAGCGTGTGGACGCTGCCACTGCCCGTTATCATGAACTGGGTGATTCCATTAAAGCCTCTGAAAATCGGCTGGCAGAAATTGCGGTGCTGAAAGCGCATATCACCAACTACGCCAAAACGCGACCGGTCTACGATGCCTACCGTAAGACCGGATACAGCAAGCGCTTTCTGGAAACGCACCGCACGGAGATCACGTTGCACAAAGCAGCGAAAGCGGCGTTTGATGAAGCCAACTTGAAAAAACTCCCCAAGGTCAAGGAGTTGAATGCGGAATATTCCAAGCTGCTGACAGAAAAGAAAGTACGCTACCCGGACTACCGCAAAGCGAAAGAAGAAATGCAGGAGCTTCTTCGTGCAAAGAGAAACGTAGAAATGTTCTTTGCAGAGGAAAAGAGCATTGCCGAAAAAATGAAGTCCCGATAAATGAAGATAGCCTAGGATTCTTCCCTCATGGAAGAACCCTAGGCTATCTTTTTTGTTATAAAAGTGTTTGGAACAAACGCGCCGCCTGCATCGGCACGATGCAGAACAAATGGGGTTTGGGCATAGCCCAACAAGCATTTTTGCAAAGCAAAATAGCATTTGTATAGACGAATGCCCTGCTTGCTGGTCTACGTTAGCGGATAAGCATCCTCACCTCATTTACATTGCTTTTTCCTGAAGAAAACGAATAAATTGTTTGTAAGACTCCTGTACAACCGTCTAGATAATCATATTTTTTTATTTTCCACAGTTCCTTATCAGACGTGAGATCGGCTAATATCTCATTCATCATCTCTCTCGATTTGATATCAAATTCTTCTACTCCTGTATCCTTGTACATATTTCTAAAAATTGATTCTGTTCCGGCCAGTCCATGGCAGACAATTGGTGATGTCAATTTGTATTCTGATATATTTAATCTAGCAATTTTTTTGAATTCTTCTATAGAAAATTCCAAGAACTCGTCTCTTGAGGTTGCTCTTGCCGCAAGATAAATCGCACGTAAAATTCCCGGAGATCCATAGCACCAGCCCATTCTATTACGAGACTGTTTAATTATTCTATTTTGTCTATAATCTTTAATATTGATCTTTTGAGGCCAAAATACGATTCCGTTGTCATAATATTTTGCATTAGATAACTCATCAAGTAGGTACTGAATTAATTCTCCGGTGTTTTGTTGATATCCCAGGGAATATACATTAGCCAATGAAGCTAAAGTCCCTGATATTCCGTGTGCCACACCATAATCAATCAAACGAGTATGTGTATCTATATTATAATTGTTTATCTCGTTTTCTGATGGAACATAACTAATCCATGGAAAAACAACTTCTTGTGTGTTACATGGATACAATCTTCTATAGAGAGTGCCAACAATATCTTCGGTGAATTTCTTCCACTCGGATGATTTTTTTTCAAAACAACAGTATCTTAATATTCCCGAAAGTCCATAAATCAACTCGTATATTCTTCGGGATTTAATTGGCTTCTCTTCAAAAAGCTTTAAACGCAATCTCAATTCAGCTACTATTAAAGTGTCCATGCTATCTTTGAAGGATGTAATCTCAGGAATTATTTTAACGAGATCACATAACAGAAAACCAATATGAATCAGTCCGTTATATGCATATACCCCCCAAAATTGCTTTTTGTAGATTCCATCTCTGATTTTACTAAGACACTGATAAATTAAATTCTCCCATTCATCATATCTAATGTATGGATGTGCATATATCAAAAAAGATAAAATTTCAATAGATTCAAAAAAAGATACGCACTTGATATCCATTTTCACTGATTTCATAAACGATTTATTTCGATAAATAAACGCATTTATGTTTTCTTGTTCAAGAAGTGTATGATTTGACAATTCGCAGGATAGCATTTCCCAATTCATCCCAATCACCCCTTGTTTTGAAATTCATCATAAAATAACTTCTTATACGTTTCTGAATTCTTTAAAAGTTCTGCATGTGTTCCCGTAGTCTCAATAATTCCATTGTTAAAAACGATAATCTGATCTGCGATATCTTTGATACTGGCTATTCTATGCGAAACAATTATCCCAATTTTTCCTTTAATCCTCTCTTTAAATGCCCGCAGAATCGCTTGTTCTGAAATTGGATCGAGTGCAGCATTAGGTTCATCTAACAAATACAATTCAGCATCCCGGATACATGCACGTGCTAAAGCTACTTTCAGCCATTCTCCCCCGGAAAGTTGCACCCCATTATCAAACCAAGAGCCCAACTGGACATCAAGATCATCGATCTTATTTGTAAAGCAAAATTTTTCAAGCAATTCTTTTATATCTTTTGAATCAGCAGCTTTTGTCATATCTCCAAGTGCGATATTTTCCCTTAGGCTAAGTTCATATCGCATAAAATCTTGAAATAAAATTCCTACTCTAGACCATATTTGTTCTGGTGGAATTGAAGACATCTTTTTATCACCCAAATAAATTTCACCAGTATAACCTGTATACAATGCTGCCAATAATTTAATTAATGTAGATTTACCAGAGCCATTTGTCCCGACAAAAGCTATTAACGAATCTCCTTTAATTTTAAGGTTTATATGGTTAAGAGCATATTTATTCTGTAATTTATATCGATAGGATACGTCACAAATACTAATTGATGGAATTATTTTGCCTTGCGTTTCTATCAGCGGTATTCTGTGATTTTTTGACGTGTCTTGTATACATTTCTTGTCTATGAACTCAAAATATTGACTCACATATAGAAAGGTTTCATAAATTGTTGATATCTGAACAAGAAAATTTTGTGTGTTAGATTTCACATTGGATATACTGCGAAGATATATAGTCAAATCTCCTAATAAAATTTGGTTTTCAAGTGCCTTAACAACAGCATAGACGAAAAGTATCGTATTAATTAGTCCCTCAATAAAGGAAGATAAAAAAGTAAGTATTGATCGTTCTCGTAGCAACTGTTTATCCTGCACAATAAATTCATTTAGAATGCGCTCAAATTTCACTCTAAAATAATCGCCTAAATCAAAGGTCTTTATTTCTTTATATGCGGTATCTCGAGTCAAAAGATACTGATAATACCACGCTTTTCGCTCCTTGCTAGAGCGTTTTTTGACCACCGAAAACTTTCTATTTCCACAATAAGTTGCTGTAAGGAAATTAACAAATGCACATCCCAAAATTAGAGGAATCATCCAGATTTTCCAGGAGGCAAGTATATATCCATATGTCAAAATACTTATTATATTTTGAATAATACTCATAAAAGATTTAAAGAAGGAATAGATTAGATTGAAGTTAACCTTCATCGCTCGCTGCAGTAAATCATATGTGTCCGAATCTTCAAAATCTTCTAAAGAAAATTCATCTACTTTCATTAGAATTGACATTTGGAAAGATTGATTTCCTTTAAGTTGAATGATTTGCTCACAATAATTCGAAACTATCAACAGAACACCTTGAATAATATCCGCAAGAATATAAATACTCAACCATAAGAAAATCTCATTGGAATTTTTTTCAATTCCTTGCAGGCTGTTCATTATTCTTTTCACTGCTATTAACTCAATTACTGGCAAAATACACAAAAAGAAGCACGTAAAAATAATTGGAACCATGTAAAGTCGACCAGCATTATTTAAGATTTTAATTGTACGAATGCAATATCTCCCATATGACTTTAATCTCCTTATCTTTTCATTACCGAATCTTGGCATAATTTTTCTCCATACTTTCGTCCAACATTGTTGGACATATCAGAACATTTACTTAGCAAGAAAGCCTTCAGGGTAGGACTGAAGGCTTTCTTGCTAAGTAAATGCTTGATTGGTTAATATCAATTAATCGTCTTCATCAGAGCCACTAGTCGGAGGGCAAGCACAACTATTAGAAGTAAAAGAAACCGAAGTAAATGTTCCAAAATCGGAACTACTTGGATAGCCCGTATAGCTGCCACTACTGCCACTACTGCTACCACTACCACCGCTAGAAATCGTTGTAGTGACTTCTGGATCATTACTTATTACACTGATTCCATTTCCCATGGTGATTTTATTCAAATCCAAATCGAATTCCTTAAATTTCATATGCATAACCTTTCTTTTTTTTTATTAAAAATATCACCGTTTCCTACCACAACTGTGATACTTTACCAAATTAAGCCCTTTTTGCATCTCAATTACTCTCTCAATTTTTTTAGGGCGAATTCAATAAGTTCGTCTTGTCCATTCTTAATGCCATCAATTGATCTATGTACATAAATATCCGGTTGAATCCCAACTCGCTGTGTTTGTCTTCCATCAATCGTATATATTCCAAAAGATGTAAACTGAAGCTGAATTTCACCAGGTATAGGAAGAAAAGCGACATTTCCATCTGTTCCTGCAGATGGCTCACCAATAATAGTTACATTATCTGATTCCTTTAGAATTGTAGCTAGATATTCCCCCCTACTGATTGTATCTTGATTTATTAAAACAACCACCGGATTTTCATATGGGTAATAATCCGATGAATATGACAAAAGGCTCGAATCATACCCGCACAGGACTGTTTGTTTATAATAGGTGCCCGGTGACGCAGAAGCGGGTTTGGATACAACTATCGATGGTTTATAGAAAAAAGGGATAAAAAAGTAAATTCCCATAACACTAGGGTATTGTCGAAGGTCAACAATCAGTGCATCTGTGTTTTTTAGTGCTTTCATCACATCTAGAAGCTCATCTTCTGTCTGAACAACGCCAAGATTGAGTATTCCAATATTTTCATCTACAATTTGATAGGGCGGTAAATTGTTCGCTTTGTTCTTGAAATCAGAAATATAATGTGCCGCACCTTCCACACTCACAGATAACACATTTTGATTTCTTTGAACTACAACATCTATTTTTTTTCTTGTAGAATTCAATATTGCACGACATACGCCAGTCAAAAGATATTCTTCTCTAGAAAGGGAGTAATATTTTTCCTTTTTCGCTGCAAGTTCATTAATTGACATTCCATTAATTGAAAGTAGAATATCACCTTGTTGTAATGGACAATTCTCCGCAGCACCTGTTATCACTAATGTTCCATTCACATTAGTAACAGAAACAGGAAGATAATACATTCCGTCAATCGGCGTGTACTGGAGTTCTTTTCCTTTTGTTGTAGCTTTTAATTGTGTATGCGGATCTTGTAGCTTCATAGCAACATACGAGATTACTTCTTCGTAACTCTTTTGATCTGTTGCTTTTAACATCATAGGAATAGCTTCAAGAAGAACAGAATTCCAATTACTATCAGTCAAATGAAGATATGGATAAAAATACTCCAGAACATTCCATAATCGAAACAATCCAACTAGTCGAAAATTCACATCCTCATAATCAATGTTCGGTTCCGTCTCATTCGAAAAAATTGGAACCCCAAGCTGATCAAAAAAGACGGGTGCCGCCGTTCGATCAAGCATTGTAGGAAGTGTTGATGGCAGCAGTGCCAGATCATTTACCAACGCTTCTCCCAAATAACTGGTATCATTTGTCCAAGTCAAATCACTCTCCGTTATGTTCATTGCATTGGATGAGGACTCTTTGGGAACACGCATTTTGTAGTCCACTTCGCCTAAGCTCACAAACCATTCATGAAGTGTCATATTAAAATTCTCATTCGAATGAGTTGTAATTGCCTTCGGAATCAATGACATCAATTCTGCATCCCAGTTATATTTTCCTAGTAGAAAGGCTGGATGCCGATATTTTAAGTACCCCCATACCCTACACAGTTTTGCAAGATTATCTACATCCGATGATACCTGTTCTTGTTCATACGTATTTGTCATGCTGTCCTTAAACTTGTAATCTTGAAATGTAGAACAGCTTGACAGCTCTAAAACAAGTATCATTGCCATCAAGAACGATATTTTATTCAAGACTTTCATAATAGAATCCTCCGAATTTATCTATGGCATCATCAATAAGATATGAGGTCATGAAACATATCGTTGATATGCTTGTAGGTCACGAATGGAATGACGCGCTAATGCATATACTTTTCGCTCCCAGTTATTGTTTCCCATCAGGCGATTGCAAAACATATGAGAAAGTGCGGTTGCAATATCAATTGGATAATTTGTTAGCATCCCCTTATTATCCGTAGCCCATACTTCTCTTGCATATTTACCCATATGGTTTTTTAACTCCACCAAGTCATTGTATATCTGCAAATATTTGTTGTTTTGACGCATTTTTGACCAATTACTCTTTATATCAGCAGCAGCCATAAAAATCTTTCTATTGAGTCGGTATTCCTCTCTGAAGTCATGCTGATTGCTACGATTATCTAGAAAAATCTCAATTTCTTCCATTGAAAGACCGAACGTGTATAACGACATAACAATAACGGAGATGCCGACACAGCACCTGTCATTTTCCTGAATCGTGTACTCTGAGAGAAATTTCAAGACGAAGTGACTATCATAAAAAAAGTATTCCTCAGCATTATTAATTAATGTGCTTCCTCCATAGCGTTCAACTTCACGTTGATAGGTATCTAATACAACTGACGATATCATTCCGTCTGTACGATATCTTTTCGCCTCTTCTATAAAATTCTCAAATACTACTTGAAAATATCTCTTTTCTTTAACTTGCATACGAATCCTTAGATGTGATTTTGGGTCTGCGTATCTAATAAAAAAGTATTTATTTATCAAGCCCTGCTGCACATAATATTCCAATTTTTCATACAATAGTGCAAACAACTCGCTCTTACGTTTCTCATAACCGTAGAGTTTGAAATACAACCAGTTTTTTTCATACGGAAATAACACCAATTCTTTTTGATGAATATTCATCGCATTAAGTCTAACGTCAGACTTGATAGTAGGCCTAATTTGTTTAGCTGTTTTTTCTTTAGGCTGCTGGTTAAAAGTAAATGGCACAACCACTTCGGTTACATAGTTTTTTCCCGTAGTATCCAGAGCCACATATTCAGTATCTTCGCATGTCTTTTCAGATAATATAATAGGAACGTCAGGATTCTTTCTCATTGCATAAAAAATTTCACGTTGATGATTCTGATTACTGAGATCTAACAGAAGCCTGTTATCGTGTTGCGTTAAAAAAACATATCTAGGCAAATCCCATTTCTTTTTGAATTCATCAAACTTGAAATAGAAATGATTTTCACTGAAAGAATCCAAGTTTAATATTTTTGTTGAAATCGTCCACGTTTCTGGTTTTATAATAATATGCTTATATGTAATCCGCGGGTTATATTCACCTTTTTGATTTATTATATGGAGAAGAGTCATTGTTGGATCATAAGCATATTTTCCAGAGATTTCTTTTAAAAATCGAACGGCATTACTCGCCAACACTGGGTTTAGCATGTTCGTCGATGTAAGAATAACATTTTTGTTTAATTGTTTCGAACGAATAATAAGTTTTCGAGATCTTTTTTCAACCGCAACATATAAATCGTTAATATTGATAATTGACTTGTTTTCACAACTATTTGATGAAAGCATAAGCTGGTAATTGCAATCCGATATATTCATTGCAATGTTACTGAGACGGCCTTTTTCTGGAATTTCGGCAATCTCAACCATTATATCCTCAGGGAACGATTTTTTTATATCATCAAACTGTTTGTTCAGGCATTCTGTTTCTGACGATGAAAACATATACCGGAACCGTCCGAAACTTCTTCCGACACCAGACGATGCAACCGCTGGTGCAATACTAAGAAAATGTTTTTCCTTTTTTTCTTTTGGAACATATGAATGTACTAATACAAATAGTTCAAAAGAAGGAAGAACTTGTTTTCCATATTCCTGCAATTTCTTTATTTCTCCGGCGCGACCACTTGAAATATATTTTATGTCCTCATCGGTTAATTCAATTGTATGCATATCACATTTTATTGCATCAACAGACTTCCTTTTTACAATTTCTTCCAATCGTCTTTCTTGAATTGACTTTGGGTGTTTTACCGTATTATATATTGCAGTATCATGCTGATAATACACCGGCGTTCCCAGTCCACTATTTGCATCCAGAAGTTCAAGGATCGGAACTTGAGCATCCACTCCATACTTTTCAAGAAAAGAATCGACATACGAAATATATTCATCCGAAAAATCATTTTTTGGAGTAATGCTAAGAATAGCATTCATAAAATCTTCAAGTTCTTTTTTTATTGATATGTCTAATTCATTATTGTTTGTTAACACCTTCATATCAACCTGAAGATAATTTGACGATTCGTGAAGGGGCTTCATTATATTAATTATTTCATCGAACAATGTAAGCCCCTCGCCAATTGAGGTGTGGTTATAAGAATTGATTTTTTCTTTTATTATAACTAAACCATTTAAATAATCTTCAACTTCTTCACAATCCTTAATTTTGCTCAATATATTTATCACATATGTTAATGGATCAACATTAAATAATGGAGGCCTGAGTTCTGTAATCAAAAATTCATTATCCAAAAGCTGTGCCAAAAAAAGCTCAAGAATTTCTGTCGGAACTGTCGGGTTGTTTTTCTCTATTAGTGCAAGTAGGTCAGGATAAGAGATAAGATCATTAGCGTATTCAAGTACCGTTTGGACTTGTTTTGTGTAACGAATTGACGTTCCAATCTCATTGCTCACTCCATTGATTTGCAGAAATGTCCTTGTAGGTTTTTCCAATCGGTTTCCAGATACAAATGTATAATTGTTTGATTTTACTAACAATTTTTTCCTTATTTCTGTGCTAGATTCTATTTTCTTGACAACTGAATACAACCACTCCATATCCACTCGTGCATTTTTTTTATGACAAGCTGCATCCGTAATGCACATATCTGTCTTATCACCGAAGTTCCCAAGCGAAACTCCTGCAAAAAGACCATATGGTGTAGGGCGCGTAGTAAGTCGTATATAATATTTAATTAATGTCGACAAAAAATGCTCTGAATAATGGTGAGATTCCATGTTTTTCACCTTCAGAAGCTCTTCATAAAGTTCGTAACTAGTAACCGCTAACGTCTCAAGAAGAAAAGGATCTCTAAACTTATTTAACAAATTACTAGCCATGTGCTGAGAATCATCCTCATTAAAAACACAACCGTAATCCTCTATTGACAACAGTGGTGTTCTGGATACAAAACAATTACCGACTCGGTATTCCATATCTAAACTCCTCCTAGTTTCAAATCTTTTAGCTTCTTAAATATGCATCATATAGCACTAGACGTATTCTACAAATACAATTTTACCATTGATCTGCTAAATCTTGTAAATTTTGATCTAACTGCCGGAAATAATGTAATCAAATCAGTTGTTTGAACCACTTGATAGGAGGCTATGGAGCTGTTGCAAATAGCCCCAACAAAAAAATGAGATAGACTTCCCCGAAAGGGGTTGCCTATCTCATTTTTTGTTGTAAGCTGAAACTGCAATGAACCAGATACAACAGAAACAGTATACAGGAAAGGGCGGCACACATCAACAGCTGACCCTTCCAATAAGCGAAATCATTTTAACAGATGAACATGAATCGGTGTATGTAGCCAACGCCCAGCTTAAAGAATTGGATTACAGAAAACTGTATCAGGTGTGTTCTCCGAGAGGAAGAAAACCGGCAGCAGAAACTCGGATCATGTTTAAGCTATTGGTGTACGAACAGCATGGTCAGAACGGCTTTATTAAGCCGATCTCTTACGAAAAGCAGAAGACAAAGAAATTAAAATCTCAGTTCTGGCGGGTCGAGAATATGGAGCACTGGAACACGAGGATGGCTTTCTTTGCGCAGGGGGAGAAAGCTTCTCCTTGCTCGTTCCAGCTCCAAAAAGGAAAATGGCTTTGTCACGACCACGAACTATTAAAGCCGTGTTTTTGCACTATCATCCTAGCTGGTAGTTGTTGCTCGCCCAAGTTAACAAAAAAGAGATAGGAATCCTATTTCGGAAAACCCATCTCATTTTCTTACGGCCTTGTTTTTGTTATGTACAACAGCAATCTCCGCTCTCGGACGTTCGTTTTCAGCTCTAAGCCGAATCATTTCTTCTCTCTGAAGGGGTCAGTTCTGCTAGTTCTATTTGCTTCTTCATGGCAGGCTCCTTGGGCGACCGTCCTTTTTGCTGCTCAGCCAATCCCTGATACCCTTTCATGTTATAACATCTGACCCACCTATACAGGAGACCCCTGCCAATCCACTTCTCCGGCGTATTTAATAAAAGCAATCAATTCACTCGCTGAAATTTTGTATTATATCGTGTAGAATTTGCATTTGTTCACTTGATAAATTTCCACCATGCCCTGTTGGAGACAAAAATTCTTTTCGCAAATTGCGAAGGATGCCTTGTTGTTGCTCACTCAGCTCCATCATTGGCATCTGTGGTGTCTTTTCGACCCCAGCAAATTCGTCCAACGAAATACCAAATAAAGATGCTGCACTGATGAACACATCAAGTGGAATGGTATGTGCGTCACTCTCATAGCCACTTATCGTTGAAGCCGCTTTTCCAAGTCTCTTCGCCAAATCATCTTGGGACCATTTTCGATCTTCCCTCAGCTTTTTGAGCTTTTCTCCCAAATAATGTTCCATATATGTTCACTCCTACTATATAGAGTGTACTATTTGCAATTTCAACTTAATCGTAGTATCATAATTCAAAAATCCTATTTTATTGAACCGCAATTGACAGATTGGAGGATTAGATGTATGTTAATTCAAAATAGCACTTTTGTTCGTGCAAGTTGGAGGGAATGGACTATGAATGTTTTGATCTGTGATGATGATCCCCTTACGATTGAGCAAATAAAAAGAGAATTAAATACATATTGTCTTGAAACAGAGCCGATCACAAATCTGTTTACTTTTTCTTGTGCTAAAGACATCCCATCGCTTGAGCAATATGATATTGCCTTTTTAGACATCGATATGAACGATATGAATGGCATTGAACTGGCGCGCAATTTGCGCAAGGTTAGGCCCGATGCTGTTATTATTTTTGTCACAAATTTTATCCAGTATGCTCCTGAAGGGTATGAAGTGCAGGCCTTCCGTTACCTTCTTAAAAAAGATCTACATACAAAACTAATTAACTATTTCGAACTTGCAATACAGGAATTTATAAAATCACGAAAAATTGTCACCATTTCTATTAATGGTGAGGCAATAGACATCCCGGTTCAAAACATCCTTTTTTTAGAGTCCAATCGGCGATTAATTACTATGCATTTAATCGCTACTTCACGCAGTTCATATGAATTTTATGGAAATATGGCCAATCTTACTCAGAAATTGGGAATTCTCGGATTTTTACGAGTTCAAAAAAGCTTTTTAGTTAATATGGAATATATTGAACTTTTTCAGTATGGAAAATTGCGATTGAAAACAGGTCAGCTATTAACAACCAGTGAAAAAAATCACGCAGAATTGAAAGAGCAATATCTCAGATGGAAAGGTAAGAACAAATGGAGTATTTCTTGAGCATTATATATATTGTAATCGACACAATATGTATTGTATTCTTTTTTGATGCATTTGCTAATCGTCGATGGAATAACTTGAGCTTTTGGGTTGTTGCTTTTGCGTTCATTCTTATTTTTGGATGTGGTTTATTCTTCAATCAGGCTTTTTTTGATAATGATCCTATCATCAAAATTATTTTTGTTATTTCAACCACTTTTATTATGGGAGTAATTTTATATTGTAGAATATCCATTCTTCAAATATTACTTCTTTCCGTTATTGAGTATTTGTTAAATTATGCTCTTTCATTTGGAATTGGAATGCTTTTTTCATCTGTTTATGGCATAAATGGAAATACTTTTTTAAGCGAACGAATTCCATTTATTATCTACTCAATTTTTTATTATATCTCCGAGGTATTTTCGGTACTGTTATTTCGAAAACTCATGCTTCGTAGAAGGCCTCAACAAAAGATCCTCCAATTGGCTTCGCCTCAGATGCTACTATATTTTTTGTTTCCTTGTGCATCCTTTATCATGCTCATCGCACTTCTTTATCTTGCGAGCGGAAAATCCATAAATGAATTTTTCATCTTTGTTTGTTGTGTTTCAATTTTTGTTGCCAATATTGCAATTATATTTTTATTGGAGCAATTAGAATTGACTATCCAAAACAAAGCGCATCTTTTATCTTTGAGTCAACAGTTACAGTTTCAGGCTAAAAGTATGGAATCTGCCAGATTACTTTACGAAAGTCAGCAAAAAAAAGTACACGATTTTCGATCTCACATTAATGTTTTAAGTCGCTTGTCAAAAGAACAAAACTATACTGAACTCCAAAATTATCTTGCGCTGATTTCCTCCCAGCAATCGGACCGGCTATTACTTGTTAATACCTGTCACCCCATTTTGAACGCGCTTTTTAATACAAAAGCCTCTGAAGCTGAATCTTATGGAATCGATATATGTTTCAATGTGAACGATTTATCAAAAATTCCATTTGATGCTGTAGATATGGTTGTGTTGCTCTCAAATCTTATCGATAATGCAATTGAAGCCTGTCAAAAATACCAAGGAGAACGGATTATACAAATTACCGCTCTTTCTGATAAGGCATTTCTGTTTTCCATAAGAAATACCACCCTTCCTGTTAAGATTTTCAACAATACAATTGCAACTACTAAATCCACTCCTGAAATGCATGGATTTGGACTTTCAAATATTAAGTATATCCTAGACAAATATAATGGTGACTATACCATGTTCTATGAAAATGGATGGTTTCAATTTACTGGTGAACTTCCTTTCACTGTTTTGTGACTAAAATAGCCCATTTGGTGACAAAATCGTTGATTATACTCCTCTTTTTTGTGTATCATCTGTATAATGTTTCTATCAGATAATATTAAAGGAAGGGGTAAAATGGGTTTCATAAAATGTATAATTGAAAAAAGTATCGATATCCAATTGATTGACGCAGATCTTCTTGAGTGGTATGTCTATGGAATAACAAAGCGTTTCCTTGAGTTTTTTACGTGGACAATCATTCTGTTGTTTGGGACTTTGTACTTTGGTTTTTGCCAAACGATTGCTTTCGGAGGAGCATTTTGCTTTATACGAAAATTCACGAATGGTTATCACGCTTCTACATGGTATTATTGTTTATTGATTTCCCTTTCATTGGAATTTGCAGGTTTGTGCCTGGCATCTCATTTACTTTTTTTTCATTCGCTTATCCTACTGATTTTTTCAGATATCATTATTATTTTTCTTTCACCTTGTAATAATTTATATATGCATTTTTCGGATGATGAATTGCATGCCCTACGTCCCAAAATACTTTTTCGTTTAGCTATCTTAAACTCAATTTATCTTCTTGGGATAACGTCATACCCTATTTTTTCATACAGTATTGTTACAGCTTTAAGTGCTGATGCAATACTCTTGCTCATTGCACACGTAACCTATTAAATACACTCGTGGAGGGCACACTTAATGAAAATCAAATCACAAAAAATCATCCAGGTTTTATTAGAAAAAATGGTTTATAAAGATATGGCAGAATGGCCACCAGTTTGTTTGGGATGGGCATATCAACCCATACGCCCTATGTATCCCAAAGAAATTGTCAAACACATGAACAAGAAATTATAAGTGTCTAGGCTGTTCTATGACTGATTTTCTCTCCTGCCAATTCTCTCAAGTATGCTACTTGCTATACCGATCACCACCGTATCAAAGTCAATATCATTAGATTGCTCATTTGTTAAGTACTTTTAATATTGATGCCTTTTATTATGGATAGCAAGAGGTTTCCCATTTATAGTTTTTCCATGCTCCGCCCACCTTGCCATAATCGACAACGAAAGGACGAAGAATTATGAAAAGAAGATTGATTGAGTACGAACCCAGTCCCGGCGGGCAGCCGACCCGCCGCGAACGAACGTCTGCTTGCGCTCTGACCCCTTGGTGTGGCGATTGGTTGCTGCGCCGTTTGGTCGGAGGGCTGGCTTATGTACTTTGACCCTTACGCCGCTGGTTATAGAATCCAGAAATTACGCAAAGTACACGGACTGACACAAGAAGAAGCCGCAATCAAACTGAACATTAGTGATCGGCACATGAGAAGTCTGGAAAAAGGCACTTATGCACCGCTGGACTTGTTTGTTGAGATTGCAGTACATTTTGATGTCACTCTGGATTACCTCATTCTTGGGAAAGTTGAAACCAAAACTGAACTGGCACTCAGTAAAAAGATCAATGACCAGAAGCAGGCTATGAAATCGTTGAAGGAACAGCTTCTGGCATTTGCAATGGAGATTGAGGTCGAATAACAAATCTACGGGAAGTCGGAGAGTATTCTCCGGCTTCTTTTTTTGCTCCAAAAAATCAAACGTGTCTATGTAAAACCGGAAGGAAAGCTTCCGGTTTTGCTGCTTTTTGCAGCTAAAAAAGCCCAAAAAGCGGAAGGAATGCATCCTAAAAAGGCATTCAGTTTTCAGGTACACTATGGTCACAGCAAGGGCAACACCCCAGACGGGGAGAAACCCAAAACTGTAAGACGTACCTTGAAAACTGAATATCATTCCCTCGGACAAAACAATGAAACTTCCGTAATTCGCGGCCCGGCCATAAAGAAGGCGGGGTGGCTGAAAAGCCAATGAGAGGAAGGGTGCAATCCCCCTCACCGAGGTGTATTCCAACCCCCACCGGGCGTCGAGGACAAATAGGGCGGGACACTTAAAACAAAAACTTCAAAGCCCACCACCGGGATTCTTCTGAATCAAGGCAGTGGGCTTTTTCCATATCGAATATTCATTCTGATGACACGGAGGTATTGATTATGAGCCGTACTTTTACCCACAAGACCGACGAATCGACCCTGACCACCCTCTGCCCCCGCTGCCTGAATGCCTTTCGGAACACGCGTGGCATCCGTGTCCGCCGTGCAGACCCCTACCAGCTCACCAAGGAACCCTGCACCTACTGCCAAACCAACTTTGGCTACGATTACTACATCCAGCCCACCAGCCCGAAATCCACCTACTTTAAGAAGGGACGGTTCGATGATGAATCTGAATGCGCTTAAGATCGACCCGGAGTTTCAGGGCAAGATCCCGCCGCTGAACGCCGAGGAGGAGCACATCTTAGAGCAGAACATGATTCAGGAGCGGCGGCTTCTGAACCCGATCATCGTCTGGAACGGTTACATACTGGATGGACATTCCCGGTATCGCATTCTCAAGCATCACCCGGAAATCGCTTTTGAAGTGAAGGAAATCCAGTTGCCCGACCGCTACGCTGCACTGGCATGGATCTGCCAGAACCAGCTAGGCCGCAGAAATCTTGACCCGGAACGCCGGAAGTTCTTGATGGGGAAAACCTACGAAAATGAAAAACTTTCTGTGGGTGGGTCAACACATAGAGAACATGATGAATCAGGGAAATTCACCTCATGTAGACAAAATGTCCACATGAGGTCAACCGAAAAACGAACTTGTGAACGTATTGCCAACAAAAATGGTGTCAGTTCCAAGTTTGTGCAGCGAGCAGAAAAATATGCCAAAGGCGTTGATGCGGCGGAAGCTGCCGTCCCCGGTGCAATGGAGGAAATCCTGACCGGGCATATCAAGGCTACCGATGCCGAGATCACCGCTTTGGCGCAAACCCCAAAAGAAGAAATCCCAGCCATTATCAAGGAGCTACGCAAACCCAAGAAAGACCGGAAAGCAAAGAAGCCGACAAGCCCGGAAAAATCCGATGTTGCTGCCGACGATGCTCCTGATTCCAATGAAGTCCATACCGAGGATGAAATTGAGCCAGTATGCAATTCGCCCCCGGATTTCAAAAGGAGTATCCAAGGTCACAAACGCTGTCTTACAGATGAAGATCGAAAACGACTTCGGCAATCCATTGACAACCGCCACCATAAAACGACCGTTGCGAACGGCTCAATTATGATGTGCGAAGTTCAGGGCGCAAAGGAGGATTTTATCCGCCGCTGGAATCTCGTATTCAAAGACTATCCCGATGTTTTTGAGGACAACGACTGCCGAAGTGCCATTCTTTATCTGATTGATGACACTTCGGCCTATCTTCAGACGATAAAGGAGAGAGTACTATGATGATTTCTAATCTGAACCTTGCCAACCTGCCCGAATGTGTTTGTGAGATGCGCTACATCGACAGCGCACTCTTGACCCCCTGCGCTGAATATCAGCGCGTCCTGCGCACCAGAAAGGTGGAGGAGATTTCTGCTACCTTTTCGGAGTACGTTGCCAACGAACCGAGAGTCAGCTACCGTGATGGCCGCTACCATGTTTTTGACGGTCAGAACACCATCGAAGCGCGTATCGCCTGCAACGGAGGTCATGACCTCCCGATTCTCTGCAAGGTCTTTCATGGCCTTTCCAAAAAGGATGAAGCCCTTTTGTTTGCTGTTCAGACGGGCATTTCCACCGATCTGACCGCAGGTGAGCGGCTTCGTGCTGACATCGTGGCAGAAGATGAGGATGCCTGTGCATTTGTTGCCGCCACTGAAGCAACTGGTGCTACTTTTGCACTGGATGGCATCCGTGCCGAGTGGAAGATCTACTGCATCCGCTCTGCCTATTATATTTATAAGAACTACGGTTCTGACATCTATCAGGAAGCCCTGAAAATCATTGTGGAGGCATGGTGGGGCGATTCCGATTCGTTCCTCTCCGGTATCCTCCACGGTGTCACCCGCTTTGTGGCAATGTACCGGGATGAGTATAGCCGGGAGCGTCTGATTGCACGGCTCTCCACGGTGCACCCCAAAACCATCACCAAAAATGCACGGAAGGATACGGGCAACACCGCCGACCGCCACATGAAGCAGATTCTGGAAATCTACAACGGTTCCAGCCGTTCTCTGAGCCTTCCTGTAAAACGTTAATGCTCTCGCCTTTATCGGCATACTCCTTTTTTCCTGCAAGAGCCGCCTGCCCAAAACGGGCGGCTTTTGCTACATATAGAAGGATAGGAGGTCTGATCGCAATCATACCAAAAGACTGGAAATACCTCAGAGGGGACATTTACTATGCAGACATGGAGCCGCACATCGGCTCCGAACAGGGCGGCACCCGTCCTGTGGTGGTTCTGCAAAACGATGTAGGAAACCGCTATGCGCCTACCCTTATCGTGGCGACAGTGACTTCCCGCACCGAGAAAAAGAGATACCAGCCCACACACGTTCTGATAGCCCATAATACGGCCTTTGAGAAGCCGTCTGTGGTTCAACTGGAACAGATCTTCACGATAGATAAAAGCCGCATACAGCGCTTCTTAGGGCAGACTACACGGCATGAAATGCGCCGGATCGAAGAAGCCCTGATGAATAGTTTGGAAATCAATGAATGGGACAGGAGGAATGACGATGAATGAAAAAGTGATGGTATCGCCGGAGATCCAGAGCGAAGCAGTTGTCCTGCCTCAGATCGTCAGCATCAAGCAGGCAAGTCAGCGTATGGGCTTGCCTGAATATTACATCCGCCGCCTTTGCCGGGAAGTGCCGGGCATGGCATTTCAGTCGGGCATCAAATGGTATATCAACCTTGGAAAGATGGCGGACTACTTCAACGGTGGAACGACAACTTCTTGACTTGTCAAGGATGCGGGCATAAAATGCGACATCCTAAAAATTAACCGCCTGAACTGCTATACTCATCGTGACAGAGATAACCACCACACAGAAAGGACGGTAAATATATGGCATCCGTTAAATTGATCGAACCCAAGAAGAAGCCCCGGTATTACCAGATCACTGCAAATGTTCTGGTGAACGGCAAAATCGAACGCCGTTATGGTCGGTTTGATTTTGACCCCACCGAACTGAAAAACGCTCGTGCGCGCAACGCTGCTGCGAATGCTGCCGCCGCTGAATTTGAGCGGAAGGAACAGGAAAAGGCCGATAAAGAAGCCAGCAACGCAGGAAAGACCTTTGCGGTTGTAGCGCAAGAGTACATAGCTTCAAACCGTTCTCGGATGGCTCCCTCGGTTCGTCTGAAAGGTGACTATGACGCAAACCGCAACAAAGAGAACACCAGCTTGAAAAAAGAAAAGTATCTTCAACGCATCCAAAGTTACCCGGAATTTTCTGAAAAAGCGATTGGGACGATTACCCGGCAAGACTGCGATGCAGTCATTCGCTTTCTGGAAGATAGTGATGCACGAGTTTACAAACGTGCGGTTTTGAAGCCAGAATCTAAAGAGTTCAAAACGGTGTCTTGCCCTAAAATTGCGAAAAACTGCACCATCCGAGAGGAAACCATTGAGCGGATTTTCCGTGGTGAAACGGTTTCTTTGGACTCGGCACAACAGGTGGCAATGGCTTTGGGTAAGACCGTTGAGCAGATGTTTGAGGTGGAGATTGACCGCCGCCCCATGACGAAAAAGACAATGCGAGAGTACAATCTGTTCATTCGGTCAGTCCTGAACTACGCCAATGATAACTATGGAACATCACTTCAAATGCCAATGATAAAAGCATCTGGGCGAAAAGGAAAATCTGTGGACTGCTTACATAGTGATGAAGTAGAAGCCTTACAAGCAGCTTTGAAAGAGTGTTCCATGCTGGAAAAGGCAATCGTTTTGTGCCTGCTGAACACTGGTGTCCGGCGTGGAGAACTGGCTGGTCTTACATGGAAAGATGTAAATTTCCGTGATGGAACAATCCATGTGTCAAAATCTTTGTTGGTTTTCCCTAATTATGGCTATCAGCTTACCACAACGAAAGAAAGCAACATCCGTGATGTGGATGTTGCCCCAGAGTTCATGGCCTTTTTGAAGGACTATTACGAACAGTGGAAGTCCAGAAAAAAGCTGATGGGTGCAAGCTGGCAGAAAAATCTGGAAAAGAAAGGTGCTAAGTACGCACAGTCGCTTCTGGGTTTGCGTGGGAATGACTTTGTGATCTGCAACGACTACGGCTTTCCCATCAACCCCGACAGCTATGCAGCACTGGTACGCCGTGTTGGAAAAAAGGCGGGCATTGAAAAAATTCATCCCCACATGTTCCGGCACACCTTCGTCAGCATTCTGTTGTCCAATCCCAATATCGGTGTGGCGACAGTAGCAGCAGAAGCCGGACACGCGCAGCCCAGTACGACCCTTGCAATCTATACGCAGGTCTACGACAGGCGGCGTGATGAGATTCGGAAGCAGATGAGCAAGGAACTGTACAAGTGAGATTGCTCCATCAGGCAAAAGAAAAAGCACGAGACGCAAAATCTCGTGCTTTTTTGGTGGAGCATTGTCCACGGCACTCGAACCCAACACTTCCTCACGGGTGACCGTTTTGGCATCATCCGTGAAGTTGAAATTGAGTACGACCCGGTCATCAAAGACGTAGACCGAGTTGACAAAGGTATCAATGATCTGCCGCTGGTGCTCCG
>OBJG01000873.1_pt1 | contig 27069 bp, 31 predicted proteins | sample 1517941 | NCBI WGS metagenome assembly OBJG01 (sample SAMN04571712, study PRJEB22368) | human gut metagenome | biome: human gut; material: stool | host: Homo sapiens | place: Luxembourg | collected 2012-09-21
ACCCATGATTCCGGCACCTCAAACGGCACGTTCTCATAATGGGGCGTATCGGAAGGAAAAAAGGAGAGAAAAAATCCTCTCCTTAACTCTAAACCATGTATTAGACATTTAAGTTTTTCATCGGCAATCCATAATTGTTTTGGTTGAAAATTTATATGCAGCATATTCACATTCATACTAATCAGCCTTCTTCATTCTAATGGTACAAGTTACATTTGATAAATAGAATAAGAAACAAAGCACTTATTCTTCATTTATCCGATAAATAACCATCGGAAACAATGCTGTCATTGCAGCAGGTTTGATCGTGACAAGAGAGGTTCCGGCAAATACAGTTGTGGGCGGTGTTCCTGTCAGACATATCCGTAATATCAAGGAATAAAGAAAGGAGAAAACAATAGAAAGTTATAAGCAAATATGCCCTCATGCTCTCACTGTTTAATTATACTGATTACTATATAATGTGTTTATATTCAATGTGATATAGCTGAATTCATTTCAAAATCACTCAGATGAGAAAAGAGTCTATTTTGCCGTTTTAGGTGAAGAAAAATGGCATAATGCCTACAAGATCCCTTTTATATACACGAATCTTATCATATTTTGCTAGGAGAAACAACGGTAACTACTGCATTTTAGGGAGTTCTTGATAGTTTATATAGAGATCATTATATGATAATCGGTCATTCATATTGCAGTTCTTTACTATGGGAAATTGCTTAATCACGTTTGTGATTAGACTTAATCACACTTGTGATTAACTTTAGTCACATTTGTGATTAGAGTTAGTCACACTAGTGAGTAAGCAATTGCGAATAATAGAAAGAACAAATAGCAAAGTACGATGAGTAGAACTTGTCAGCATGAAAATGTAATCGGATGCTTATAAAATAGAGTACACTGTGATGAAAAAGCTCAAAATGCGATGATTGATAAACTTTTGAATTAAGACTTTGTATGTGTTCATATTGTTGATTATCAGATAGATATACTCTTTTTGTTTGTTCTGTAGAATGAGGGCATGAGGGCAAAGATACTTTTTGAAATATGCTATCATCATTCATTCAGTATTTCATTATCAATATGTTAACTTCTTAGTGAGAGCATGAGGGTATATTTGCTTATAACTTTCTATTAATATTGGTGTTATGTTGAGTCGATTTATTGTGAAATACAGAAGTGTTTTTAATGCTTGTTGTAGCAATTATTAAAAATAATCGCTAAGAAACGTTTTTCCTATTTAAGAAATTATTATATTTGTACCGACTATTCTACTATGGCGTAGTAGAACGTTACATATTTTAAGAAGCGTTATTGAAATTATCTTCTATCGTCAAACTTCGCAACTTTGAACTGTACCTGAAGATGATAACAACAACGCTCACGTCTGTGTTATATACCTGCCATTACTGTGGCATCTATATATCTAATGGCGTGGGTGGCTGTTGTTTATCTAGGTACAAGGCAATGCGAAGGCCCGACGATAAGATAAACAAGATACAGCCCTCACGCTTTTTTATTGTTAACAGCCGAACAGAGGAGGGGGAGTTAGGCAAAGTCTTTTGACAAGATAGACTGATCTAACATTTACAGACGTATGAAAACAACACTGCAAGCGGGAATGCGAATCCTTATTTCCCGTTATCTGTCAAGTCGAGGTTGCGGAGACACAGTATATGTCACCGGACCGCCAGGAGTCTTCTGCCCACAGACGGCAATTATAGCATCTTTCTATAAAAAATATTCTATGGTATATAATTGGGGCGTATAATGTCTGAACAGAATCATTGAAAAATTATAATCTAAATTTATTGTACGGAAATTATGGAAACAAACAATATGGAAATGTATGAGGCTCCTAAAGTGGAGATTATCGAAGTAGAAGTGGAAAAAGGATTTGCAGTAAGTGGTGGAACAGAAGACTATGACCAACATCCTTGGTAATTGAAATAAATAATTTAAAAACATACACGTATGAAAAAGATATTGTTCACATCTTTGGCTGTTCTTGGATTAGGAATAACCGGTTGTTCCAATGAAGATTTGGGCGTGGCGAAAAGTGGCGTTGATGAAGTATGTGCCACTATGGGAGATGCTGAATCGCGTACTGCTATGAATGGCAATTCTGTCGTTTGGAGTACAGGTGACGAGATTGGCATTTTTGTAACGAATGGAAGTTCTTCTACATATACTAACACTAATTATTCATTATCCAGTGGAGCCGGGACCAAGAACGCAGGGTTCTCAGGAGTACTGGAAGGTGAGAATCCTGTAAAGAAAGCTGCTTTTTATCCTTATGGCAGCGATGCTTCTTATGATGGAAGTAAAATATCATTAACGTTGAAGGATACCTATAATTATAAGGAAGGAGAAAACAGCAGTGCTCTTATGGCTTGCCAAATAAATGAGAGCGCACAGGATGTCTTGGCATTTAAAAATGCAGGTGCCCTGATGAGCATAACTGTCAATAATATCCCGAAGGACTATACTTGGGCGAAATTGACTTCTATGACCGCTCAAGGAAAAACTACTGTTCCAACCATTGCTGGAAATGCACAAATAGCATTCTCCGAAGGTATCCCTACATTGACAACCATAGGAACATTAAATTCCTCTTCCATAACTATAAACTTTACTGCTGGCAATGACGTGGCCAGTAAAACATTCTATTTCCCGTTGCCTGTAGCCGAGTATCCTGCCTTGGAACTTTCCATTGGTAATGGCTCTACAAGCCAGGTTTTAAAGACAAAAGCTTTAGATGCTAAACGTAACGAACGTTATACCACAACTATAACGTTGGACGAAGTATCCGGAAGTGTACCGACAACAGTTGAAAGTGTATCAGCGGTAGCCGATGCTTTAGCAACAACTAATTCGGTTTCTGTGACTGATGTGGCTCCAACTGAAACCAGTCCTACAGTTTCAATACCGAAAAAAAATACACCGGCAGAAAATGTCAGCATATCCTTTGAAAAGATTTCTACTACTGCTACTGTTGCTATAAAAGAAGCGAGCACTGGCGCTAGTGGTAATTCAGCACCTGAAAACGTGTTGGTATCTGTACCGCAATTAGATACTGCGCCTAAATTTGAGATAGAGCTGCCTTCTTCTACCGTAACTTTGGCTGCCAATGGCGAAACAGCTACTTATGATGAAGTAACGGCAACTACTGCTGCAAATACATTGGTTCTTGATAAAGGGATTACGGTTAATACATTGAAGGTAAAAGCCGGTAATGTAAGAGTGAAGAGTGGTGCCAAAGTAACAGCCATCAGTCGTGAAAGCGGTAACACTTCAACTGTCATTATTTATAAAGAAGAAGGGGCTGAATTACCCAATCTGTCCGGTAATGACGCATTTGAAGTAGTTGATGCTGCCGTAGCCGACTTGCAAAATGTCGCAAAAAATGGTGGAACTTATACTCTTGCCACAGACTTGACGGGAGATTTTACTATTTCCGCAACAAAGGAAGTTATCATCAATTTGAACGGTCATAAAATTACCAACAAATCTGGTGATACATTTACCGTAAACAAGGATAGTAAACTGACAATCAACGGAAATGGTACAGTGGATAATGTAAGTCACGGGAAAGCTTGTATCTATAATAACGGTACAGTAATTCTTAATGACGGAACCTATATTAGAAGTAAGGAAAACGGTCAGAATTCAGAAAGTTCAGGTGGTAACAGCTATTATAATATTCTGAATCATGGCGAGATGACGATTAATCCAAATGTGGAGATATCGCAAAACGGGCATTATTCTTCGATGATAGCCAATGGGTATTATGATTATACCAATACGAATCCGCGAAATGGATATGTAAGTGGTACCAATCATCAGAATCCTTCACTTATCATAAACGGTGGTACATTTGCCGGAGGTCTTAATACCATTAAAAATGATGATGGAGCCCAGCTTGTCATCAACGACGGTACGTTCACCAATATGTCTCAGGCAACCGTACAGAATCATCATGTGGCTGAAATCAAAGGAGGTACATTCAATACGACTGGTTCCGCTCAGTATGTGGTGGATAATGAAGGTCATAATGGTGCAGCCAATGACTTGGGACAGATGACTATCAGTGGTGGTACACTGAATGGCAAGATTTATGTGGTTGGTGCAGGTGCATCGCTGGCTGTTACCGGTGGTACTTTTTCCGATCCGTCCGCACTTTTATACTTAAGCGGTAATGCTAACGTGAAGATACGTTTGAATGGAGACGCTACTTGTAATGGCTTTAAAACGCAAAGTGGACAATCTGTAGAATTGGACTTGAACAACCATGTGCTTACACTTGCTAAACCGACCGTTGGCTCGGCTGGCACAGAAACGAACAGTTGTCAATTGTTGAAAGGTTCTACCGTTACTATGAAAAACGGAACACTGGCAAGTGATAATGATAAAATTATGATTCAGAACTACTGTAATTTGACGTTGGATGCTATGACAGTGAAGGGGCTAAATGCCTTATATGTATTGAGTAACAATTGTGGTAATATTTTGATTAGCAATACTACGATTAATGCCGGAACTGGTGCATATGCATTTGATGTTTGCGGCTATTCAACCTACACTGACGGAGTTAAAGTAACTGTTAAAGGTACTAGTATTATTAATGGTAACGTGGAATTATCAAAAAGTACCGGAAACACCGAACCTATGGAATTGAATATTGAGGGTGGTACTTTTAACGGCAATTTGGTTGTTGATTCATCGATAACAAATGCTTCCTCTATCATTAACGTGACTGGTACTCCTTCTTTTAAAGGAACCGGTTGGGATAGTTATAAAAAATAAGAGAATTATTTGCTATCATGTTATTAGTCATGGCAGAAAGTGATTTGTAATAAAAGAAGGTCGTCCTGTCTCGAAAGGTCGGGCGGCTTTCTTTTTTTAAGATTAGAAGATTATGAAACTTAATCCCCATTTCAAACTCCGCTCCATAGCCGGAGAAACAATAATTGTGAACCAAGGTGTTCCCGATACTGATTTGACCCGTATTATTTCCTTTAATTTTTCCGCTTGCTTACTTTGGAAACGACTTTCGGGAAAGGATTTCACTTTACAAGAGGCAGCCTTGGTGTTGGTGGAATCTTATCATATTCCTCAAGAGCAGGCCGAAAGAGATGTGGTGATTTGGGCAGATGCACTAAAAAAATGTTCAGCCTTACTTGATTGATATAACAATGGATATAATACTCGATAAACCGGAGCAAATGCTATTTGCCTTGCTCCGATCCGCGTTGAACAGCACAAAGCCGGTTAGTGAAATCCTTTTTACCGATATATCTCCTGCCCTTTGGCAGGCGTGTTACAAACTAGCTTGCACTCAGGGAGTGATGGCCTTGGCATGGGACGGAATACAGACCCTGCCGGCCTGTTTGCAACCCCCGAAGGCTTTGAAATTAAACTGGGCGATGGCGGTAGAGAACTATGAAAAACGCTACCGGCGGTACTGCCATACCATAGCCGAACTTTCAGCTTTTTATAAAATACATGGCATTACCACGGTCCAGTTGAAAGGAGTGGGCCTCTCCACCTATTATCCCATTCCTTCGCACAGGGAAGGGGGAGATATAGACATCTTCACTTATTCGGCAGACCATTCCCGGAAAAGTGATGCCGAGGCCAACCGGCTGGCAGACCGGTTAATGGAAGAAAAAGGAATAGAGGTAGACCTTGAACACTCCGAAAAGCATAGTATGTTTTACTATAAAGGTATTCCGATAGAAAATCATAAAACCTTCATTAATTCGGAAACATACCATATAGCGGTGAAGATGGATAAGCTCCTTCAAGAACTGCTACAACCCGTATCGGCGGAATTGGACGGAAAATACCCCATTTTCATTCCATCTTCCACTTTTAATACTGTATTTCTCGCTTTTCATGCCGCCCAGCATTACGCACGCGGCCTGGCGCTTCATCATCTTTGCGACTGGGCTTGCCTGCTGAATAGATACGGCCTGCATATTCCTGAGGAAGTGACGGATATTCGTTTTAGAAATATGATGCTGGCAATGACTCACCTTTGTAATGATTATTTAGGAACTTCCGTTCCTGTATATGGAGGAGAAGGGTTGGCGGAGGAAATCTTGCGGGAAATCATCCGGCCACCCTATACTAAGTTTGTTCCGGCGAAGAATAAATGGAGCATTCTGGTTTATAAAACCAAACGTATGCTGCATACTCATCGTGCGTGTAACAGCGTGTTGCGCATTTCACTGTGCAAATGGGTTGGAATTTCTATTCTGTTGCATCTGCGTTCTCCCCATACCATCTTCCAAACGGAACGAAAATAAGTGGTTTATGTTGAAAAGAATCTGCCGTTTGTTGTTGCCTGATGAAAGGAAAATGGGGATAAGGGTGGTTTGTGCCGTATTTCTTTGCGCATTACTTGACTTTGCCGGGCTCGCTGCCCTGTTGCCTGTCTTGTTTTTTCTGTTGGATGACGGGAGGGATAAGGATGCCGCCCTGTTATTTTGTCTGGTGGCAATAGTCTTTATTTTGGTGAAAAACGCTTTGGTAGCGGGGCTTTCACGTTTTCAAAACCATTTTCTGATGTCTCTTTACCGTCGGCTCAGCTTTTCTCTCTTTACTTCTTACTATCAACGGGGATTATTGTTTATACGCAGCAGGGGGAGTATCAGGCTGGGCTATGAGGTAAACTATATTTGTTATACTTTTTCTTTAAATCTTCTTTCCCCCTTGCTTCGCATGACAGGAGAACTGCTGCTTATTTTATGGGTGACGGCAGCTTTGTTGGTTTACGCTCCGTTGACGGTACTGATGCTGTATATTGCCTTTCTGCCTTTTATGTTGATTTACGGATGGGGGATCAGGAAACCGATGCGCCGTTATGGTGAGCAGGAGCAGCAGGCTCGTCGTGAGCAGTCCCGGCTGGTCACGGAAACGATGAAAGGGTATGCCGAATTGGAACTGAATGCGGCGTTTCCTTTTTTTCAGCAGGCATTCGCCGAGAGGATAAGGAAAATCAGTGAGAGCCGTTTGAAACTGGAAATGATACAGCACCTTCCTCTTTGCCTTTCCGAAATGGCGGTCATATCGGGGCTGACCTTGCTCACCGTTTTCGGAACAGGGGATATCAAAGCGTTGGTAGGTGTCTTTGCTGTGGCGGCTTTCCGGCTGTTACCCGCTTTGCGCGGCATCTTAGGTGGTTGGACACAAGTACAGAATGCGGTCTATTCTCTGCGGATTATAGAGGAAGGGTTGGGGGATAAGGGGATAGAAGCAGTTTCTCCATCATGGGGGCAGGAAGCGTTTTCTTTTCAAAAAGAGATACGGGTAGAACACCTCACCTATGCTTATCCTGAAAGTAAAGAGGTTCTAAAGGATTTTTGTTGTACTATTCGTAAAGGGGAATATGTAGGTATCTGTGGTGAGAGTGGCGTAGGTAAGTCTACCTTGTTTAATCTGCTTTTGGGATTTATCACTCCGGATAAAGGCACTATTCGGATAGATGGCAGGCCGCTTGCCGATGTGCCGAGGCAGGAATGGCATCGCAAGGTGGGATATGTGCAACAGGAAGTGTTTGTGCTGGATGGGACCTTGGCGGAAAATATTGCTTTGGGATGCCGGGTTATAGATAAGGAACGGGTAGCGGAGATAGTGAGGCAGGTGAGATTGGATGCTTGGGTGGATGAATTGCCGCAAGGAATGGATACTCCTTTGGGTGAAGGGGGAGGAAGGCTTTCGGGAGGTCAGAAACAACGGGTAGGCATCGCCCGTGCTTTGTATAAGAAAGCGGAGGTGCTTCTACTGGATGAGGCTACTTCTGCATTGGATAATGAGACTGAACGGGCTGTCAATGAAATGCTTCTCAGTCTGATGAAGGAGTGTAGTGGGCTGACTATTCTTACGATAGCCCATCGGGAAAGCTCATTGGCATATTGTCATCGTGTAATCAGATTAAATGGAAAAGACAATGGATCAAATTTATAAAATAGGTGGCCACTGCTTCGCATTGCCGGACGAAAGGTTGATGGAGGTGGTGGATGGTATCAGCGGTTTCAAGCCTTTTATTTGGCAACCGGATCTGGTTTTGGTAAAAGATGTATACGAGGGTGCTTGGTTGCCGGATTTTACTGTTTGGGAGGGAAACGGTTGGGATTTTCCGGCTTTTCAGAGAAAGTCCTATGGGTTCGGATATGAAGATGTAACCGGTACTTTCGGTGTGAGTGGGGATAGTTTTTTGTTGGAACTGGCTCCGCAGGGAGAACCGTCGCTTTATCTCCGGACGATGGGTGAAACTGGGAAAGGTATCTGTTTATATGGTCATTATTCTCCCCGTCTTTTAAGATTTGCCTTATGGATGGGGTATGGCCTGATGACGGTACGGAAAGATACGGTTGCCTTGCATGGCAGTTGTATTGTTTATAAGGGGAAAGCGGTTCTTTTTTTAGGTGAAAGCGGAACCGGCAAAAGTACCCATACTCGTTTGTGGAGGGAAAATATAGCAGGAAGTAAGTTGCTGAATGATGACAGTCCCATTGTGCGTTATGAAGAGGGGGGCGTGTGGGTATATGGCAGCCCGTGGAGTGGGAAGACTCCTTGTTATAAGGCGGAATGTTATCCGTTGGCCGGATGTGTACGTTTGTCACAAGCACCGTATAATAAGATACGGAGATTGAACACTTTGCAGGCTTATGCAGCTTTGCATCCGTCTGCTCCTCCTGCATTTGCATACGAGGAGGAATTATACAGTGGGGTTTGTAGTCTGTTGGAAAAGATGGTTTCATCCATTCCTGTTTATCATCTGGAGTGTTTGCCCGATGCGGAGGCGGTGAAATTAGTATGTCGTACTTTATATGGAGATGGGTATGAAGCGGATAGCGAATGAATGTTTCTTTGCGTGGGTGGAGTCGGAAATCAAAAGTGGCAGGAGTGTGAAGTTCCGGGTGAAAGGCAATTCCATGATGCCTTTACTGAGAAATGGGAAGGATGAAGTGGTGGTGGGGCCGTATGATAAGGAGGAGTTGAAACTTTTTGATGTCATTCTGTTCCGGCAGACAGACCGGTATGTATTGCATCGGATTATTCAAAAAAGAGGCAGTCGTTATTTGATGCAGGGAGATGGCGTTTGTCGTTTTTATGAGGAATGTGAGGACACGGATATCATCGGGGTGGTGAGAAGGGTATGCAGACCTTCCGGAAAGAAGATTGAAACAGATTCCGCCTGTTGGCGGTTGGAAAGCCGTTTGTGGTTGGGACTTGGTGGATGCAGAGGAATGGTGTTGCGTGTCCTGAATAGATTGGGTTGTTGGCTCCTTTTTTGACGAAAGCCGTCAGCTTGGAAGGAAATATTATTCATAAAGCAGGTATTTCTCTCTCATCTTTTTGTAGGCTTCCAGTTCATTCTGCCATCCTGCACGGATTTCTTCTTCACTGGCTCCTTTCGTGATTTGTTCCCTTACGGTACGGTTCCCTATCAACAGGTCGAACCATTGTGGGCGGGTAAAGAACTTGTCCGCTTTTCCAAGGTCTTGATAAGCTTGATAATAGGTGATGATGTATTTTAAAGAGAATCCTTTCGGGGCGGTGATATGGCGGAGATTATTGCCATAGCAGTATTGGTTTTTATACATCGGATTCTTATCAAAGCCTTCCAAGGCTTCCGGTCTGAAAGAAAAGGAGGAGATGCGGATATCCGGTGAACCGATTACTTGAAAAGGATAAAGAGTACCTCTGCCCACACTGATGGCTGTACCTTCAAACGGGCAGAGTGAAGGATATAAGGCAATTGCTTGGTCGTTGGGCAGGTTGGGAGAGGGCTTTACCGGAAGCGAATAGGGTTGTCCGTGTTTCCAACCTTCTACGGGGATAACGGTCAACGCGCATTTTTTGCCATTGGATAACCAGCCTTCACCATTGATCATTTGAGCCAACTCGCCTACAGTGCAACCGTGTAAAATAGGTATGGGATGCATGCCCACGAAACTTTTCTGATTTTTCTGTCGCACAGGACCGTCCACATAATCGCAAGGATTGGGACGGTCTGTGATGACCAGTTGTTTCCGGTTCTCGGCACAAGCTTCCATTATATACTGCATGGTGCTGATATAGGTATAGAAACGGGCGCCTACATCCTGAATGTCAAACACAATCAGGTCTATATCCTGTAGCTGTGCCGCAGCCGGCTTTTTATTTTTACCGTAAAGGGACAGGATGGGTACTCCTGTACGGGTATCTTTTCCGTTCTTGATGGTTTCTCCGGCATCGGCGTCACCCCGGAAGCCGTGTTCGGGAGCGAATACCTTTTTTATTTGTATATGCGCTGCCAGCAGGGTGTCCAACAGATGAGTTTCTCCTACCCTGGAGGTTTGGTTTACAACCAATGCTACACGCTTCCCTTTTAATATAGGTAAGAGGTGGTCCATCTGTTCGGCTCCGGTAATAACTTTTTGCGCGGTCACGGCGTTGAAAGTAAACAAGAGGCAGCATAGGAAAATGTATTTTGTTTTCATGATATGTGGTGATTATTTTGTAATATTGCACAAAAATAAGAATTTAATTGAGAATGGACGCACTTGCTATCATTAATAAATATTATCCTGAAGATAATGAACTGAAACATATCCTGCTGACGCATAGCCGTTCGGTGGCCGATAAAGCGTTATGGATTGCCGGCAAGCATCCGGAATTGAATCTGGACAAGCAATTTTTGGAAGAAGCGGCAATGCTGCACGATATCGGTATTTTTATGACAGATGCTGATGGTATTTGTTGTTTCGGATCTTATTCTTATATTTGTCATGGATATTTGGGGGCTGATCTGATGCGGAAAGAAGGATTCCCGCGCCATGCGTTGGTCTGTGAGAGACATACGGGGGCAGGTATATCTTTGCAAAGTATTATTGACCAGCAATTGCCCGTTCCTCATCGGGATATGGTTCCGGTATCACTGGAGGAACAGGTTATCTGCTTTGCCGACAAGTTTTTTTCAAAGACACATCTGGACAAGGAAAAAAGCGTGGAGAAGGCGTTAAAGAGTATTTCACGTTATGGGGAAGATGGGATAATCCGTTTTAACCATTGGTGCGAATGTTTCTTGTAAGCCTTAAAAATAAATTAAATATCCGCTAAATAGTTCATTATTGGCGGATAATGCTTAATTTTGCCCCTCAAAAGCGTAAATGATTTGTGAATGACGCCACTAAAACGACATAGATTTATAACATTCCTACTACTATTTGCATGCCTGTTGCTTTCTTTAAGTACGGGTGCTCAACGCAGAAAGCGGAATTCTGCATCCGGCAATGATTCCCTGAAAGTAGATAGTACTTTGGTAGATACGTTGTCTATTGATACGGTTGCACCTAAAAAGAAGCAGCCGTTGGATGCGCCTGTTATTTATGAAGCAAATGACTCTATCGTATTCACTGAGGGCGGATATGCCCATCTGTATGGTGACGGTAAGGTGAACTATGAGAAAATTGAATTGACCTCTGCTGTGATTACAATGAACATGGATAGCAGTACGGTGTATGCCCGTGGTGTTCCCGATTCGGTTGGCGTGGAAAAAGGTACTCCTATCTTTAAAGATGGCGAGACTCCGTACGAGTCAAAAATCATGCGTTATAACTTCAAGTCGAAGAAAGGTTTCATCAATAATATTGTAACTCAGCAAGGTGAAGGGTATGTAACCAGTGAAGAATCAAAGAAAGGTTCCAATGATGAGCTTTATCTGCGTCACGGACGATACACTACGTGTGATAATCACGAACATCCTCACTTTTATCTGAAGCTTTCTATGGCGAAAGTACGTCCCAAGAAGAATGTAGTATTTGGTCCTGCCCAGTTGGTGGTAGAGGATGTGCCGTTGCCTCTTGCTATTCCTTTTGGTTTTTTCCCGTTCAATAGCAGTTATTCGTCAGGATTCATTATGCCTACATACGGTGATGAAATGAATCGTGGTTTCTATTTACGTGATGGTGGATATTATTTTGCTATCAGTGATCGTATGGATTTGAAAGTGCTGGGTGAGATTTTTACAAAGGGCTCATGGGGACTTTCCACGCAGTCCAATTATAATAAAAGGTACAGATATAGTGGTAATTTCAATGCCAGTTATTTGGTAACGAAGACAGGTGAGAAGAATATGCCGGACTATATGGTTACAAAAGACTTCAGAATTGCATGGAGCCACAGACAGGATGCCAAGGCCAGTCCCAACAGTTCTTTTTCGGCTAATGTGAACTTTGCAACCAGTAGTTATGACCAGCGTAACCTGAGTAGTTTGTATAATCCGCAGCAATATTCAAATAATACCAAGACGTCTAGTGTGAGTTATTCGCGTAACTTTCCCGAGATAGGATTGAATTTGTCCAGTACATTCAATATTTCTCAGAATACACGGGACTCTTCTATCAGCGTGACGTTGCCGGACTTGAATATTTCATTGAACCGTATTTATCCGTTCAAGCGTAAGAAGGCGGTAGGTGATGAACGTTGGTACGAAAAAATCTCACTTCAGTATACCGGTCAGGTGACGAACTCTATTAATACCAAGGATAATCTGATTCTGAAGCAAGGATTGAATAAATGGACCAATGGTATGCAGCACAAAATTCCTATCAGTGCTACATTTACCTTATTCAAATATATCAATATCGTGCCTTCTTTTAACTATACCGAGCGTTGGTATATGCGCAAGGTAGAGCAGAGTTATGATCCGTCGGCACCTAATAATGTGCGGAGAGATACAATCAACGGTTTCAACCGTGTGTATAACTATGATTTGAGTTTGCAGGTGAATACCAAGATGTATGGTTTCTACAAACCGTGGAAGAAATTGTTTGGTGACAAGATTGAAATGATCCGTCACGTCTTTACTCCTTCGGTTAGCATGAGTTATGCGCCGGATTTCAGTACGTCTAGGTATGGATATGTGGGAACGTATACTTATACTGATACGGATGGAGAGGTACGTACTCAGACTTATAATCCATATGAAGGTTTGCCTTACTCCTTCTCACCCAGTGGTAAATCCGAGAATTTTACTTTCTCTATAGACAATAATGTGGAAATGAAAGTGAAATCCGATGCGGATACTACCGGAGTGAAGAAAATCAGCTTGATTGACCAGTTGGGGGCCAGCATTTCTTATAATGCAGCAGCTAAAGAGAAGCCGTGGGGAAACTTGAGTATGAATCTGCGTTTGAAACTGACCAAGAGCTATACTTTTAATATGAACGCCCAGTTTGCTACTTATGCTTATGAGTTTGATAAAGATGGTAAGGTAGTGGAAGGCAATCGTACAGAATGGTCATACGGACGTTTCGGTCGTTTTCAGGGGTATAGCGGTTCTTTCTCGTATACATTGAATAATGATTCGTGGAAAAAATGGTTTGGCCCGAAAGATGAAAAGGACAGTAAAGGGGATAAAGACAAGAAGAATGAAAATCTGGATGAGTACAGTGATGATGACAATGAAAACAAGGAGGAAGAAGATAATTCCGGCTTGAGAAAGACAGAGAAGGCGGCTATAGATCCGGATGGCTATATGGCTTTCAAGATGCCATGGTCATTGAGTCTGAGTTATAGTTATAGTATTCGTGAGGACAGAAGTAAGCAGATTAATATTAAGACGATGCGTTATCCTTATTCAATAACCCATTCATTGAATGTTTCCGGTAATGTGAAATTGGGTAGCCGCTGGAATGTGAATTATTCTTCAGGATATGACTTTAATACGAAAGAGATGTCAATGACAACGGTCAATATCAGCCGTGACCTGCACTGTTTCAATATGAGTTGTGGCTTGGTATTTGGTCCCTTTACTTCCTATAACTTCAGTATTCGTGCTAACTCCAGTATGTTGACCGATGCTTTGAAATGGGACCAGCGAAGCAATACGGGTAGTGCAGTGAATTGGTACTAGGAGAAACTGAGAATAAAAAATAAGAAATGGTTGCATGTTGTTATCGGCAACCATTTCTCATTTTTTTATTCTGGTCTTTAATTTATGTCTACCACTCAATCGGTGTTTGCCCGTGTGCTTGCAAGTATTCGTTGGTGCGGCTGAAGTGCTTGTTGCCAAAGAAACCATTATAGGCTGACAGGGGTGACGGATGTGCGGAAGCCAGTACCAGGTGTTTGTTGCGGTCTATGAAGGCTCCTTTTTTCTGTGCATAAGATCCCCATAAGATGAATACAATATTTTCACGTTGTTCTGCCAGTATACGGATGGCGGCATCTGTAAATTCCTCCCAGCCCCGTCGTTGATGAGAGCCTGCTTGATGGGCACGGACTGTCAGTGTGGCATTGAGTAATAATACTCCTTGATTCGCCCAGCGGGTCAGATTGCCTGAAGTGGGGATGGGAGCACCCAAATCGCTTTGTATTTCTTTGAAAATATTTTGTAGGGAAGGGGGAAAAGGTACTCCGTCATTAACGGAAAAGCAGAGTCCGTGCGCCTGGCCGGGACCATGGTAGGGGTCTTGGCCGATAATGACGACTTTCACTTTGTCAAACGGGCACAGATTGAAGGCATTGAATATAAATCTGCCCGGTGGGTAAATAGTGGTAGTCTGGTATTCGCTTCTTACAAACTCTGTGAGTTTGATAAAGTAATCTTTTTCAAATTCGGGTGCCAGATGTTGTTTCCAGCTTTCTTCTATTTGTACGTTCATAGGCTTTCTTTTTATTAAAAATGTGCGTTAAAGATAGGGGTTATTTGTAAAAATGACAAATAAAAAGAGGATGACTTTTGTATCACCCTCTTCTTCGATTGCTGATAGATTATAATCAAATAAGTTGCATACCCAATTGAGCGCATTCTTTTCTCATATCTTCGGGCCATATACTGGCTTGGATTTCACCTATATGGGCTTTCTGTAAATAAAGCATACAGAGTCGTGATTGTCCTATACCACCGCCGATACATAAAGGCAGAGTTTCATCCAACAAGCGTTTGTGGAAGTACAATTCTTTACGCTTTTCCTGTCCGCTGAGTGTCAGTTGGCGGAGTAACGCTTCTTTGTCTACACGGATACCCATAGAGGAAAGCTCAACAGAACGGTCTAATATTTTATCCCAAACCAACAAGTCACCATTCAGGCCGGGGAGTCCGGTTTCCGGATTAATTGTGGTGTAGTCATCATAGTCAGGTGCACGCAGATCATGTTCTTTACCGTCACTCAGTTTACATCCTATACCTATAATAAATACAGCACCATATTTTTGCGCAATAGCATGTTCGCGTTCTTTCGGAGTTTTGTCGGGATACATTTGGCAAAGCTCTTCTGAGTGGATGAAATGAATGTCATGTGGCAGGAAGGGTTTGATCTGCGGATACATTTCGCATACCATATATTCTGTGCGGCGCATGGCTGCATAAATACGGGTTACTATTTGTTTCAGGAAATCAACTGTGCGTTGTTCTTTGGTAATTACACGCTCCCAGTCCCACTGGTCTACATATAGTGAGTGGAGATTACCTAATTCCTCATCAGCCCGGATGGCGTTCATGTCGGTATAGATGCCATAACCCGGTTCTATATTGTAATCGGCCAAAGTCAGCCTTTTCCATTTTGCCAATGAATGGACAACTTCGGCCTGTGCGTCTCCCAAGTCTTTAATAGGGAAAGATACCGGCCGTTCGGTTCCGCTCAAGTCATCATTGATACCCATTCCCTTCAATACAAATAGCGGGGCGGTGACACGGCGCAGACGTAATTCTGACGACAAGTTCTGTTGAAAGAACTCTTTTATTTGCTTAATGCCTAACTCTGTTTGTTTTAAATCAAGCAAGGCTTTATAGTTAGCTGGTTTAATTAGGTAACTCATTGTAAAATAGATCTAATTGTTTTAATTGCTTGCAAATATAGAAATTATTTGTGATATTGTTATATATTTAGGCAAAAATATAATCAAATTGATTGTTTTGTTCTTAAATTAATGTGCAAAATATTATTTTGATAGATAAATATCTCAAATTATTAGGAGAAAGACAATATATTTTGTACTTTTGCACGTCCAAGTTTCAGACGCACCCGTAGTTCAATGGATAGAATACCGGATTCCGGTTCCGACGATATGAGTTCGATTCTCATCGGGTGTACAAATGACACTGATAATCAGTGTTTTTAAAGAAAAAGGGATTAAATCGGGGATTAGCGGTTAAATAGTTTCATAGCTTCTTCTTTTGCTTTGTCTGCTATGTCGATGTATGGTTTCATGGACTTGTAGTCCCTGTGTCCTGTCCATTTCATGACAATATTGGGGGCTATACCCAGCATGAGCGCATTGCAGATAAAGGTCTTTCTGCCGCAATGGGTTCCTATCAGTTCGTATTTGGGATGGATTTCGTCTATTCTTTCCGCTCCCTTATAGTACGTCCTGCATATCGGCTCGTTGATCTCACAGGCCTTGCATATATCCTTGATGTATTTGTTCATCCTCTGATTTACCGGCACCGGCAGTGCGTATATGCCTTCTATGTCCTTGTATTTCTCCAGTATGGCTTTGGAATACTTGTTCAGTTCGATTTTTAATGGTTCGTCCGTCTTGATAGTGGTGGTAGTAAGATAGCCATCGTAAATATCGGCTTTTTTTAGGTTCCTGACGTCAGAATAACGAAGAGAGGTAAAGCACTGGAAGCAGAATACATCCTTCGCCAGCTCAAGATGAGGCGCATCCGGGAATGTGGCATTATACACGCTCATAAGTTCATTCCATTCAAGGTATATTACCTTCGCCGGGATGGTCTTTAGCTTTTCCTTGAAGGTGATGAATGCAAGTTCTTTGTTGTACCCTTTTTCTGATGCCCATTTCAAAAACCATTTTGCCAGATTGATATACTTCTTTGCCGTGTAATTCTTCATCCCGGTTTCATTGTCCACTTCTATGTTCATAAAGTAATCCACAAGTCGGGATAATCCTTCATGAGTAAGGTCCGAGAATGTAAGATCAGGTGCGAATTTCTTTAGGTGGTTCATTGTGGTCTTGTGTCTCTTGTATGTGTTCTCTGACCAACTGTTTTCCTTACCTTGTTCAATGATGAATTGTTGGTAATAGTCGAAAAACGTTTTTTCCTCCTTTTCTACGATTTTTCCATTCCTTTTGTTTACTTCGTTCCGGAATTCGGAAGAAGTGGGTATTTGTCCTGTCTGCTCAAAAAAGAAGAAGGTGTCATTGATGGTTTCTTCAAGACGGTTTATCTCGGTGTTGATGGTTGCAGCCGATATTTTTTTTCTTCCATGAGTGGTGTTTGGTTTGCATCTCTGGGCTTCGGCTACCCATTTGTTATTGTCCACCCGGTAACCCACGTTGAAGGCTACGGTATTCCCGTTCCACTTGATCCTGTAGCGGAGCTTGGAATCAGGTTTGTCTTTCTCCTTGTCCAGAAGGAAGATGCAGTTTCGTTTGATGTTCATGATTGAGTTGATTGGTTGTTGAATTCTTTAATTCCTCTTTCAATATTTTGTAAGAGGCTGATACTTCGTCTTTGGTTTTCAGTGATTTGCTGAATTGCTTTTTCTAATAATTCGATTTGTTTTGCTTGGTTGCTGATATGCTGGTTTATCTTCCAATACCAACATAGGAGTTCACGACATACGATAAAAACAATGACAGCACCCCCAAAGAGTAGACATAGTAGTCCAAATTGTTCCATGATAATTAATGTTTTAATTTAAATATTTACTTTGTAATTCTTTTGATATATATTTAGCACCATATTTAGATTTAAACCACAAAAGATAAGATGCGGTTTCTCTATGAACATAGTCGCTATTGCATGGCTCAATAACCTTAACTCTGCCGCAGAGGTCAAAATCGCTACCGGGATCGGTAGGAAATATATAACCTACACATGGATATGGCCTGTTTTGTGAGAAATAGAAATAATCACGTTGTTGTGATTTTGGGATATATCCTAATAGCTTTCCATTCATATTACTAATAGCCATAGCGTTTTTGTCATAAGGGTTTTCTGTCTCAGGGAAAACAACACCGACAAAAGCTCCAATATCCCTATAGGAAGCATGATGATTAACGCCGGCAATATATGTGCTGAAATAATTGTGGTAAGGATCTTCGTCTGTATTAGTAGCTTCCACAATAATTTCTCTTTGTCGAGAACGGGGTGTTTCTTTATGTTTATTTTCGGTGCTGTTGTCAGAGAAACGACCAACAAGATAAAGGATACTTGCTGATACGACAATGACAAGTAGTAATGTACCCATTTTATTTCCTTTGATTATATTCTTTTAAATTGAAGTGTTTCTTAGTAGGTCTATGACCATTACATACGATAAGAACAAGGCTTTGCCTTTTGGCTTTGTCTTCATTAGGGGTGATTAATTCATCTTTTAGTTCATTCATCAGCCTTTCCAGCTTTTCTATAGATACGTCCATTGTTAAGGTATTAGTATTAATCTAACACAAAACGTATGTAATTTGTTTAATAATTATATAAATTAAGCTGTTTTTCTTAATTCTGTAACAAGATTTGCAATTTCAGACAGTTTGCTTGCGCTGATTTCGGAATTTTTATCTATAGTCTTTAATCTTTTATTAACCATGCTCATAAATTCTATCAATACGTCATGGAAGAGACCTTCTGGGGTGACTTCCTTCTTTTGTTCTTGTGATGAGGCTATAAGCATTTCACCCTTTCCGCGTAATAGCCATTCTGCGGAAACATCGGGGAAAGTGTCTAGTGTTAGCAAGATTACGTTAGAACTTATCCCCTTAGTGCTTGATAATTGGCTATTGAGGGTAGTTTGAGCGACTCCGATTAATCGGCTAAAATCTAATACAGACGCGCTTTTTGCGCTAATTAGTTCCTTAAACCGTTCTGTTAGAGCATTTTCTATCATGATTTGTTATTTAATATATTTCTAAATAACGAAATTTGGAAAACTTTTCCGAAATTTCGTTTGTTGTTTAACTAAAGTTCGTTAGTTTTGCATTCGTAACCAACGAAAACAAGGTTGCAAACGGATATAAAAATGGCTGTCACGATAAAAACCGTGATTTTGTTCGCACCAAAATTGTTCCATCGGCAAATATAGTGACTTCCATTTTAATATCCTACGAATAGATTAAAAATTAGACGATACGGTTTAGTGGTGTTTACCGTAAGTTATTTAGGATATCAAAATAAAGCTCTTGCTTAGTACCGGCCAAACACCAATTATGTCGGGAACAGCGAGGGCTTTTGTTTTATAAGGGATATGATACCATTAGAAAGACGAATAAGCGATGATACCAGATTGATAGATCTGACCGTTGGCGAGCTGAAAGAGTTGTTTGGCAGCTTGATGCCGAAGAATGCCACTCCTGCTCCTGCTAATACCGGTAAGAATCTGGTCTATGGCATAAAAGGGATAATGGAGTTGTTACATTGCTCTGAAACTACGGCATACCGCCTAAAATCAGGGGTTTTACAAAAGGCAGTCCGCCAAGTGGGACGAACGATTGTGGTTGATGCTGATATGGCATTGAGCTTATTCACAGAAAAACGGAGGTGAGATATGGGGCAGGGAAAGAAACGAATTCCAAAGGATTTACAGAAAAAGCTGAATGAACATGAGATGAAGGCTGGGATTTACGCACAGGCGATGCTGTGTGATGATTTTGAAAGGAACCGTATCAAGTGGGCGGTAGAACTGGTTAAGATAGCGAGATTACAGAAGGAGATAGACCAGACAACAAAAGTGAATCACAGTCCGAGAGAAGGAAAGTATATATCAATTTGAAACTAGGATTATGCCGAATGGATATAGGAACTTTTAAATATTGGCTTCGAATCAAGGGCTATCGTCTTGAATGGTTCGGTACAGGAACGAAGAATAATCCAATAAAGATAAGAACAAGAAAAAGAATTTGATTATGAATAAGTTAACAAAATACACATTATTGGTTGTGGCATTGCTTTTATTGTTAGGCATTGCCGGGCGATGTGACTATAACGAATCTGTGATTTGTCTTGAATGGTTCGGTACAGGAACGAAGAATAATCCAATAAAGATAAGAACAAGAAAAAGAATTTGATTATGAATAAGTTAACAAAATACACATTATTGGTTGTGGCATTGCTTTTATTGTTAGGCATTGCCGGGCGATGTGACTATAACGAATCTGTGATTTATAATATGCCTGATAACGTATATCAGGTAATGAAGGTAAAACTTGATAATCCCTCTGACAGTCGTTTGGTTGATGAATACATGAGTAACCGTAATCATTGGGATAGTTTAGCGATTGATTATCAATTAAAGTAATAGAGTTATGAAGTCAGTAGAGACCAAAAAAAACGAGGTAAGGGAAATCACATCGGATATCAGGCAGATGAAAGGCAAGTACCTGGTTTATGATTTGAAGCGTTCATGGAAGGAGGATTTCTTGGACGAAGGTTCGGGCGAGGTAGTGTCAATAGAGCGTAAGGAGCTGATCTACGAAAGAGGGACCCTGTTACAAGCTGAAGAGTTGTCAAGAATACAGTTTTTTATGAATGAGGGCTCGATAAGTGAGGTGGAGGTAAGCAACCAGAAACGTATGTCCTACGAGTTCAAGGATACATATATTTATCCATATATGGCGCAGGTCGATGTAGAAGGCAAGAAAAAAAAGTTTCTGATGCTCGCCAATTCGGTAGATAACGCATTAGAGATCGTGAAAGATTATGTAGAGTTAAATTATACGGGAAGATATCAGGTCGCAATGGTGAAGGAGTATGAGAACCATATAATCATAGTAGATACAATGCTCAAGAAACCGCTTGATGATGTGACAAAGCTTGCGCTTGACGAAGAGTTATACTCAAGAGAGGAAAGGGACCAGATCCTAAAAGGGGATGATGAGAACAAACCTGACACATTGAAATTCTACAAGATTAAGGCGAGGGTCTCATTTACTGACGAGAACAATAAGGATGAGATCTTTCAAGGCTTCATAGTGAACACATATACGGCTGAAAGGGCTATAATGTTGATAAACGATTATCTGAACCGGGAACAGAACAAGCATGAGAAAGAGGCTGTGGACAGGGGGAACACGTTCAAGCGGAAAGATATTAACGCCGTGATAGAAGAGTCGGGGGTAATCCCGGTATATGCATTTATCCCGAGGGAATTTTCAGAAGCATATCAGAGTAGATCATAGTTTAAGTTTAGGTTTTAGCCGGTGCAGCCTGTGAAGGTGATCCGGCACATGGGGCTTAGCTCAGTGGCAGAGCGATGGCAGTTAACGGTCAGGGGTAATTAATCTATTTTATTTTGTTTTTGTGTGTTTCCATGATACAGATCGGCAAAGCCATAGGTCACGGGTTCAATTCCCGTAGCTCCCACAACTTCAAATGGAAGTTTTTATTAATCAATTACTTAACCAAAAAATATCATGAAAAAGGAAGATTTACCGGATTTGACGGAATATGAAATATACCAAAGAATGGATTGCGGTGATAATATAGCTTTGTTTTTCAAGAAAAAGAGCAAAGATTTCCTGCTGGATATCACCGGCGAGACGGAAACCGCCCCAGAAATTGGGGATTTATCTATCTTCTGGGACAAGGGTAAGGAGTGGAAGGCTTACGTAGCACTATTGGTGGACAAGGAATTTGCCGCACCATACCACGAATTTCCATATAAGTCCAGTACACAGGAATGGCACGGATTTGCGATAAGATTCCGCAATCCGGAACAGTTAAATAAGATTGTAAAATATAAGACCAATGTTATCCAAAAAGAAGAAACCGGCAAAAACTAGCAGCACGGCAAATTTGAAGAGGAAGCTGGACGCTGTGTTCTCTCAATATGTCAGATTAAGAGATATGATACCTAATACTACGGTGTTCCGTTGCATCTCGTGTGGTTTGGTAAAACCCATAACACAAGCAGACTGTGGTCATTATGTTAACCGTCAACACATGGCAACCCGTTACAGTGAGGTAAATTGTAATGCTCAATGCCGTAGCTGCAACCGCTTCGATGAAGGCAACATACAGGGTTATAGAAGAGGACTTGTGAGAAAGTATGGAGAAAACCAGATATTGATTCTGGAGTCAATGAAAAAGGATACAAGGAAATACACCGCATTCGAGTATGAGGCATTAATCGCCCATTACAAGGGTGAGGTAAACCGAATTTTGAAAGAAAGAAATTTGACGATAAAATGTTTGACCGAATAACCATAAAGGCAAGGATAGATGTGAACGACATAGAGACTATAGTCTTGAAGAACTACCTTAAGGAATGTTCGGAGGATGATGAAGTGTACTATAAATCGTCCGCATACTCCAACTTTGATGGCTGCACCATCGAAATAAGGGGCGACACGTTAAAGTGCAGTTGTTCGGTCTGTAAACTATACCATAAGGGGAAATCGGGCAAGCTGGATAACAGCCGCCCGATGACCTTCCGGATGGCAGTAAGGACAATAGAGGAATTACTATTAAGGCTGTGCGTTAAAGCGGAGAATGCAATAGTGACCTATTACGAGATAGGGGTTACGATGAAGATGAAACATACGGCTGACGAATATATAAGACTTGTGGACAGCATAGCAGAACGCACCTTATGGAATGATGCCAACTATCAGGAATACAGGCAGAAAACAACCGAGAAGAGCAAGTATTATCGTAAGATACTGAAGATATACGATAAGACACACGAGGCCAAGGAGAAGAAACGGACGGTAGGAAGTAACATCCTTAGAATAGAGACCGTATACAAACATCAGTCCGTACCACTACTGCAATTGGTTGACAACATGTCGCTAAACAAAATGGCCCGTATATTTTACAAGGACTGGTCAGAGATACGGTTTGAAAGGGAGATTATACCTGCTAAAGGCGTCAAACTATCCCAACTGGAGAAAGCCCGTGAGATTCAAAGGATTGGTGTCACGAGATACAAGGAACGGTACAGGGCCATGTATATGGAAGGGAAACTCACGAAGAAGCAGTGGGAAACCTTACGCACGTTTGCCACTTCGTGGGATGTGGAGAAGAAAAAGTACACGGAAGTGATGGGTGATTTGGAGCAGGAATTTAAGGAAAAATTACTAAACTGTTTTCAAGCATCCTCAATCACGCCAATTATTAAAAAATATAACTAATTGATTATCAATTAATTACAGTAAAAGAAAAAGCACCTTATGGGGTGTCGTTAAATAACTGAAAATCAACAGGTTAATAATAAAAAGATTCAAAATTAACAGTTTTCGGCAACTTGTCTTATACTGCCCGAAGGGTAGTCGGGACGACTCAAAGAAAGCAGTAAAGAAAAAGGAGAAAATATTATGATGTGCGAAATCAAAGGAAGAATCACCGCAGATTTGGGTGTAAGAAGAGGAACCACCCGTCAGGGAACGGATTATGAGATAAGAGAATATCTTATAACCGAACAGATGCAATTTGGAAAATCAATGGCATTCACCATGTTTAGCAATGATGGCCCGATAAAAGAACCGCTTCGTGTTGGCGATGATGTTACAGTATACTTCAATGTTTCCGCCAAAGAATATACGGATAAGGATGGAAAGAAAAAATGGTTTAACAGTGTACAGGCATGGAAGATTCAAAAATAGCTGTGGTGATCAGATGGAATACATGGAGTCGTGCCACGATAGAGAAGATGTCCAAGAGGTTTGGGTTTGAGCCTCATGTGAGCGTGAATCGCAAGACAGGAGCTTTTATTAGAAAGGAGGATATGAATTTACTTGAGGAATGTGAGAAGCTCGGAATAATCAAAATATCAAAATAACAAATAGAATTTAATTCCCAATAATTACCATTTACCAGACATCAGGAAAATGGTTCAAAACAGAAATAGTAATGAAATAAATGGAGCATAGTAAACTGACTCATGGATCCTTATTCAGTGGCATTGGTGGCTTTGAATTAGGTGCTGAAATGGCAGGGATTAAAACCCTATGGAATTGTGAAATTGAAAAATTTCAAGGTGAAATATTAAAAAATAAATTTCCTTATGCAGAAAGATTCACAGATATTACAAAAACAACCGGGCTTCGATATGTGGACATCATTAGTGGAGGATTTCCGTGTCAAGACATCAGCGTTGCCGGAAAACGTGAAGGTATTAAAGGGAAACGATCCGGCTTATGGAGTGAGATGTATAGAATTGTACGGGAGGTTAGACCTAAATACGTCATCATTGAGAACTCGCCAGCTCTCGTTATTTCCGGCTTCGAACAGGTGTTATGCGACCTTTCCAAAATCGGGTATGATGCGGAATGGCAATGTATATCAAACTACGCTTTTGGATACCCGCACAAAAGGGAAAGACTTTATCTTATTGCCTACTCCAACAAAATCGGACTACAAGGCGACATTTGCAACAATGGATGCTTTAACTCAATATTTAAACAGTGGGCATCAGATACGAATATCGGATATACTTGCGCAAAAAGGATTCTTGAAATCCCAGCGCATAGCACTGTTAGAAATGATGATGGGTTTCCCAATTGGTCACACAGAGTTGGGAGTATCGGCAATGCGGTAAATCCAACAGTGGCAAAATATTTATTCGAGTGTATTAAGATTTTCGATAAACAATAAGGAAATGAGTGAATTATATATACCGCCTGAGCGATTTGAGAGAGACTTAATTACCGGACGATTTTTAAAAGGTTGTGTTTCTCGCAACAAGGGTCGTAAAATGGTTTATCATTCAAAACGTTCCAAGGCCAGAAGTATAAAAAATCTGTCTAAAGGACGTGGGGCTTGGCATAAGACTGGTGCAGGCATGAATAAAAAGAGCGTTGTTTTGATAAAGGATGAGAAATTATGTGGAGTATTCCCTTCGATACAAACGGCTGGTAAGATGATTGGCGTGGCTCCTTCTTTGATCAGTGCTATATGTCGGAAAGTGAGAGGCAAACATACGGCTAATGGATACAGATGTTTTTTCGAAGATAGCAATGATTGGTATAATTTAATAAACAAGAATTATGAATAGTGACAGACAGAAGATATTAACTGATTATATTTCTTACTTGTATACAACAAGAAGAACTTATAATACCATCGGTCAATATATCAAATATGTAACGGATTTTCTTGAACGTACTGAAGATGTCAATCGTCGTGGCTATCTGGTTTATAAGCGTGAAAATGCCAATATGGGGGCACGTTATCCATTGATGAGTGAAGCCATTTGTGATTTATTACACCACCTTAAAATTGGATATAACCGCCGAGAGCAGAAGATAAAGACGTTAGAAAGACTTGATGCCATTTCAGATAAGAATAGAAAACTGTTGAATGATTTTATAGTGTGGTTAACTGACAACAATGATTATTCGCCACATACAGTGGATGTTTATCATACATCCTTGAAACAATACTTTGAATATGCCAATGTCATAAATATGGAAAACTGCAAGCGGTTTATACGGACTTTAGAAGAAAAATCATTATCCCCACAGACTATCCGTCTGCGTATCACCGCTTTGGAAAAATTTTCTAAATGGCTAAAAAAGCCGATAGAGCTTAAGCGGCCTAAGATGAAGCGCAAGCTCGATGTGAACAATGTCCCGACAGAAGAGGAATACAACCGCTTACTGGATTTCCTGAAAACGAAATCCAACAAGGACTATTACTTCTTTGTCAAGGTATTGGGTACAACGGGTGCCCGTCTGTCGGAATTCCAACAGTTTACGTGGGAAGACATCATATCCGGGGAAGTAGTATTAAAAGGAAAGGGTAACAAGTACAGACGTTTTTTCTTCCAAAAAACAATTCAGCAGGAAGCGAAGGTTTACGCTAAAGAATATGGTAAAACCGGGATTTTTGCGGTAGGGAGATTCGGACCGTTGACCCAGAGAGGCTTTTCCCAGCACTTGAAAGCATGGGGGAAACATTGCGGCATTGATCCAAGGAAGATGCACGCACACGCCTTTCGCCATTTTTTCGCTAAGATGTTCCTGAAAAAAAACAAAGATGTTATTCAACTGGCTGACCTTCTAGGTCACGGGAGTGTGGACACAACAAGAATTTATTTACAGAAAAGTTATGACGAACAAAAAAAAGATTTTAATCGAAACGTTACATGGTAGTGTAGCGCAGCTCAATGAACTGTCATCCATGACCGAAGGGATAGACATCTATGACGATACCGGGTGTGTTGACACTGATTTTTTGATAGAAGCGATATCTTGCGTCAGTGCCTTCATGGACGCAAGCAACATAGTTGTTCAAAAAATATCTTCACTGTTAGCACCTGACGCTCCGATTGGGGAAAAGAAGAAACAGGCTGACGAAGGCAAAAAATGGAATGTGGAAGAAATACTGAAACATTGTACTCTTGAGAACAATATCCTCAAACTTCCTCAAGTTCAATTCAATAAAAAATATTATGCCGAAGCAAAAAAGTGGATAGAAGAAGCCGGCGGCTCATGGCAAGGTGGGAAGGTACAGGGTTTCACATTTCCTTTTAATCCGGAACGTGTGTTCTCCATCTTGAAAGAAGGTAAGCGATGCGATTTGCAAAAAGATTTTCAGTTCTTTGAAACACCTGCTGATATTGCAGACTGGCTGGTAATGCTTGCCGGTGGAATTCATGAAACAGATACCGTACTTGAACCAAGTGCCGGACGTGGTGCTCTGATAAAAGCGATTCATCGGTCGTGCCCGTCAGTAACAGTTGAATGTTATGAACTGATGCCAGAAAACAGGGAGTTCCTTCATACACTTGATAACGTAATATTGCTTGATGAAGATTTTACGAAAGACAGTGTAGGGCATTACACTAAGATTATTGCTAATCCTCCATTCTCCGGCAATCAAGACATAGACCATGTAAGACTTATGTATGAACGCTTGGAAGAAGGTGGAATTCTTGCAGCTATAACTAGTCAGCATTGGAAATTCGCGTCTGAAAAGAAATGTGTTGAGTTCCGGGAATGGTTGGAAAAAGTACATGGAGAAGTGTTTGAAATCAGCGCAGGCGAGTTTAAAGAGAGTGGCACTTCTATTAGTACAATGGCGGTAGTTATAAAAAATAATTCAAAACTATATTGAAATGAATAAAACTCAAAAGAAATTGTTGGCAAGGCTTATGGCTGTTACAAACA
>OBJG01000896.1_pt1 | contig 26626 bp, 17 predicted proteins | sample 1517941 | NCBI WGS metagenome assembly OBJG01 (sample SAMN04571712, study PRJEB22368) | human gut metagenome | biome: human gut; material: stool | host: Homo sapiens | place: Luxembourg | collected 2012-09-21
CACCTCCGATCATCGAATCTGAATTACTTCAGTCCAACAATCGGGGTGCGGTTCACCAATTCTCACTCGGGGCTCTCTTTATTCGTGTTTGCCTGCAATCACCACTCGATGCCATACTCGGCATACATATAAACATCGTATTGGTAGTCGTTGCTGTAGCTCATATCGTTGTGATGCGATTCATGATGGTTGTTGTCAGACTGCATAATCGTTCCTTTTCCTAGCCTCATCGGTATTACAGTCAGATATAACGTCAGCATGTAACCGGGGCATGCTCACCCAACGAACCGAGGGTGAATTCATGGCGAACTGTTGCGCCCTATGCTTGCGGCCAGTGAGGCTGAACTGCAGCGACTCAAGCGCGACGATCCGGAACTCGTCAGCGAGTACCAATCCACCAAAGGATTCACTGCGAATTACGAATCATTCGATGACCGCACATATTTGCGATTCATCGCCTAGCAGCGACATCGCGTGCGTATTCCGATGTCTGCCGGGTGACTGGAGAACACTGATACATACGAAAGCGGCCGGCGCTAGGCATTGCTGCCCGGCGCCGGCCGAGAGGATAAGGATTATTCCTTATTTATTACTGCTTAGGCTATAACCTCGCTTTCACAGTTGCTCGCGATTGCGACGGTAGGCGATGGCGGCGCCAGCACCTGCCAGCAGCAGTCCAGCCAGAGCGATCGTGGCGACATCGGAGCCCGTGTTGGAAACAACGTTGCCATCACCCTTGGCAGCGGGACGCTTCACCAGAGCGGCAATTGCCTTCTCCAGGGCTTCACGAGCTGCGTCGACCTGCTTCTGCGTGGCGTTGCTGTTGTCGGAGACCTCACGGGCCTTCTTCAGCGCGGCGCGCAGAGCGTTGGCGGAGTCGTCGGTGTAGAGACCCAGGTTGATGGCGGCGGCCTTGTTGATGGTCGCGTTCAGAGCAGCCTTGTCCACCACGCCCGGTTCCGGATTCGGCTTCGGCTCGGTGGCAGCTTCCAGCTTGGAGATGGCGTCCTGAAGAGCGCTCAGTGCGGTATCCACATCCTGCTGGGTGGCGTTCTTGTTGTCGAGCACCTGCTGTGCAGCCTTCAGTGCCTCGGCGAAAGCTTCCCACGAGTTGGTCGTGTAATCGGCCTTCTCGAGCTTGCTTGCCTTGTTCACTGCAGTCTGCAGGTCGGTCTTGTTCACCTCAACCGGGCCTGGGCCAGGCTCCTCACCGGTCTTCTCGAGACCAGCGATAGCGGATTCGAGGTTCGTCAGCGCCAGAGCCACATCGTAAGCGGTGGCCTTATCGTTATCCGCCACGGCCTGTGCAGCTTCGCGGGCCTTGACCAGAGCAGTCCAGCTTTCAGCCGTGTAGTCGGATTCCTTAAGACCGTTAGCCTTGGCGATGGTGTCGTTGAGGTCGGTCTTGTCCGGAGCGACAGTCTCTTCCTCAACCTCGCGGTCCGTGGTCAAACGCAGTTCGGCAGCGGATGCGAACTTGTTGGCCTGGGAGTCGCTCTGGCCTGCGGAAGACAGGACGGTCAAGCGTACGGCGGTCACATTCTCGACGGCGTCGAAGCTGGCCTTCTGCCACATGGTGGTGGTGGAGAACTCAGCATCGGTGACGACATCCTTGGTGGTGCCATCCGCCAGAGTGAGCGTGATCTTGTAGCCCTTGATCTTGCCGTTGGCGTTCATACCTCCGGAACGCGGCAGGTAGCGCAGGCCGTTGATGGTGGTCGGTTTGTTGAGGTTGAACTGATACCATGCGGTGCCGTTGCCGACTGCGTTCTCGCTCCAGCTGGTGTGCCAGTGGGTGCTGTCGTCGCCATCCTGTGCCAGATCGGCCGGGCCTTCGCTCGGCAGGCCTGCGGTAGGCTCTTCGCTGCCCGTGGCCACGGTGTAGCCACCCAGCTCATCGGAGCCGTCAGCTGCCACGTCGTACTTGTCGCTGCTCTCGTTGCCGGGAGCGGTCTTCATGTACTCGTCGAGGGCCACGAGAATGTCGTATGCCTTGGTGAAGTCCTCAGCGGTTGCGCCATTCTTGTTGATGAGCACGCGAGCCTTGACCAAGGTGTCCTGATACTGCTGCCATGCGGCATCGGAGAGCTCAGCACGCTTGGAATCGTACTTGCCGCGGATTTCCTTGACCTTGTCCTGCGCTTCGGCCTTGGTGCGGGTCTGGGACTCGATGCGCTCGATCTTCAGGTTGTCGAGCACGAAGTCCTTGTATCCGCCGAAGTCCTGTGCATTGCCGGTGGAACCCTGCAGATCAGGTGCGGTTGCGGTCGAGTAAATACCGAACCAGGAATCGCCGTTGACGCCACCGGTCAGCTCGAACTCGGCCTTGCCGGTCTCACCCAGAGCCTTCTTCAGGTTGGTCAGCTTCACGCTGCCGGCAGAGTATTCACCCTGGCCCACAGCGATGGCGTAGATGTCATCGGAACCGGACTGGTAGTCGAAGCTCACCTTGTACTTGGCACCCGCCTCGAACTTCACGTTCTGCGGGATCGTCTGGTAGACCAGCGTGCCCTTCTGGGTCAGGCCGTTAACCTTCACAGACCAAGTGCCATCGAGCACATCGTCCATCTTCTTGACATCCCAACCGGCCTGCGTGAACGGAGCATGCAGCTCGGAGAGGTGGATGCGGTTGTCCTCAACGCCTTCGGAACCGGAGACCACGAACGGCCAGATGCCCTGGGCGTTGTTTTCGAATCCGTTGGTGAGGGACTTCAGCGTGCCGTCCTTCTCATAGGTGATGCCGGAGTACTGGTTCTCCACGATGCGCACATCGTCGAAGTAGGTGTGTGCTCCGTCGGTGCTCTTGTGAGACAGGGTTACCGTGGCATCGCCGTTCTCAGGCGCGGTGAAGAACACGTACATGTTCTGGAAGTAGCTGGAGCCATTTTCCGTATTGCTGTTCGTGTTGTGGCCGTATGCCTTGATGTAGTTCTTGGCGATGGACTTGCCGGTGGAGTTGGTGGCCAGCACCTTGCCGCCGCTGGTTACGGTGACGGATGCATCGCCGGTGGAGCGGTTGTCGACGCCAACATACAGCGCGTACTTCTGGCCAGCCTTGAGATCGGTCAGACGCTGGGAGACGTCAACCTTGCCGGTCAGGCGCAGCATGGCGTTGTTGTCGCCTTCAACTTCGGCCTTGCCGGAGCCGCTGACGGTCCAGTTGTCGGTGAGGGTGTTGGAGCCGCCGTTGAAGCCGGCGTCTACCACATGCATGCCTTCGCTCCAGTTGACCTGGATCTGCTTGGCTTCGCCCTTGTACACCACGTACGGGGTTTCGGCATCAGCGGTAAGCGTCACCTTGCCGCCGGAGACGGCAACGGTCTGCTCGTTGGTCTTGCCCTGATCGGTGAGCTGGTACACCTTTACGCTGGAGAGGTTCTTCCAGCTGTCCGGCAGGGTCCAAGTGGTGGTGCCACCCTTGGTATTCCAGTGGTAGAGCTTCTGTTCGGAATCCTTGACCAGCTTGCCGGTGGAGGAATCCCACAGCCACGGCAGCAGGTAGGACTCGTCACCAGTGGAGGAACCATCGCCTGCGGAGACAGCACCGGAAGCCACCATCACGCCGTTGAAGGTGATGGTGCGCTGGCGGTAGGCTGCGCTAGAGGTGTCGTTGGAACCACGGGAGACTACTACAACGTTGCCGTTGGAATCCTTCAGGGTAATCTGCTCGTTGCCGTTGTTCGTGTTCGGGTCGGACACGGCAGCGGCATTGCCATTGTCGGCGGTCAGCAGCGGGTTGTTGACCCAGCGGGTCACCTTGAAGTGCTGGATGAACTTAGTGGACACATCATGGGTGTACAGGTTCTTGATGTAGGCGGCATAGTCGTTGCGGCCCTGCCAGCCTTCGAAGTCCTTCATGTTGTAGCCGCCGAGCAGCGGGGCGTTGGCAGCGCCGCCGTATTGCGGGTAGTCGCCAACCCAGCTGTCCTTCTGGTGGTTGCGCAGGAAGCGCATCACTTCGGAGTTCTCGCCCTTGGAGGTGTAGCCGCCGTAGGTCAGATCAGCTGCCCAGTGCTGGAAGGTGGAGTCGTACTCGTTGCCGGAACCCCATTCGGTGGTCATACGCCAGCCGTTGTCGTTGATCATCTTGCTCATCTTGCGGGTTTCCCAAGAATCTTCCGAACCGGAAGAAGTCAGGTTGCCCCACACATCGAGGTAGATGAAGTCCATGTTGTCGCCGACTTCCTTGCTGAGGTCAGCGAAACGGCTTACACGAGAACCGGATGCCAGATCGTAGATGCCGTCGATGCCGACACCCTGATCAAGCCAGTTCCAGCCGTAGCTCAGGCCGCCTGCAGAGTTGCGGCGCACCATGTCCTCGCTGAAGGCCTTGGCTTCCGGATACATTTCGGAGGCGTTGACGTGCACACCGAAGCGAGCGCCATACTTGGAGCCCTCTTCCATCATGGTGTTCATGTCGTCGGCGCCGCCGAGACGCTGGCCGATATCGCCGTAGTCCGGGTGGCCGGAGTCGTGGCCTTCATTGCCGTAGCCCTTGAGCAGCACGGACTGGCCGAGGCCGTCGGTGTTCAAGGCCACCTTCTTGACGTTGTCAAGCGTGGTGAGGAACGGGTTCTGCGCCTGGGAGCCGAAGTTCATGGCGATACGCCATGCCACCAGTTCGGGAACTTCCTCGGACTTGTACGGGTTGTTCATGATGTCGCGGTAGGCGATTGCGCCATCCTGCCAGTTGACGGCACCGTCTTCGTTCTCGTCGCCGGCGATGGCCACGGCCATCTGCGGCAGAGCGGTTTCGGCCACGGTGTACTTCTTGCCCTTGGAATCGGTGACCGTGCGGTGGTAGTACCACGGAGCGCTGGCCAGGCCCAGGGAGGTGGCGTCACCAGTCTGCTGGGTGGTGGCGTAGACACGCGTGTTCTGGCTGCCGCCGCGCACAGGAGCCGCCACATAGGTGCCATCGTGCTCGGAGTTGCTCCACAGGCCGGCACTCAGGCCAGCACCGGAGATGAAGCCGTAGGTGTAGTCGCTATCGGTGACGTTAGTATCTTCGGTCACTGCGAAGTTGGTATCGCCAGGCTTCTGCGTGTTGGAAGACATACGAGCACCAGTGAATTGGGCATTTTCCTGGCTGGAACGCACGGAAACGAGACTCTGGTTCGGGAAGGACAGCGTCTGGATGGCGTTCTCCTCCACACCGTTGCCCTCAGGAATGCCTTCGGACAGGTTGTTCTTGATCTTGGTGACGTTGAGGTGCAGCTGGTTGGCCTTGACCGTGATCTGAACGGTGATCACCGCGTCAATCTTCTTGGCCTCATCCTTGACCTTCAGCGTGTAGGTGGCCTCGGTGTCGGAAACCTTCTTGAAGGTCACGTCGTCATCGCCCAGTTCGATGTTGGTGCCGTTGATTTCAACGGTGCGCACATCCTTGGACTGGCCGTACATCACCTTGCCGTCGGTCATCGTGTACTGCAGCACAGAGGGGAAGTTCTTCTTAATCTGAACTTCCATCTTCTTGGTCTTCAGCGTTTCGGAGGCGACCTGAACGGTTTTGTTCAGGGTGATGGGATCGATGGCAAGATCCGCGCCGGAGACCGTCACCTGCTGGGAGACGTCCTCATAGCCTTCCTTGGCAATCGAAAGCGTGTGTTCGCCTTCTTCAATGTCGGCGAAGGAGAAGGTGCCATCTGCACCGGTCTTCACCTTGGTCTTATCCAAACGCACTGTTGCGCCTTCAATGGCAGCGCCTCCAGCGTCCACAACCTTGCCGGAAACCGCGTGCTTGGCGGCTTCGACAACCTCCGGGAAGTCCTTGATGTACACGTCGGTGACCTGGTTCAGCCCCTTCCAGGAGCCGGCCTTGATGGCAAGCTTGTTGGAGAGGTTCGTCATTGCGGAGTAATCGACATCGAATGCCTTCTGGCCATCCACGGTCAGTGTGGCGACCTTGGCGTCGGTCCAGGAGACCTGAATGTCGTGCTCTTCGTTGGCGCTCGGAGCAGCGATACGAGCACCGCTGTACCAGCTGCCGCTACCGCCACCGGTGTAGGTCTGCCAGAACCAGCCGTCCGAATCGTAGCCGATGAACAGGCCGCTGCCCGGGTCGTTGTAGCCCAGGTAGAAGCCGAAGCGGTTGGCGGAGCCTTCCTGCGGGGATTTGATGGTGGCGTGGAAGGAGCCGGCCTTGGAGAAGTCGTAATCTGTGCCCCATACGGCTACTGCCGGCCAGTTGTTGCTGGAGCTGGGGTTCGCTGCCGCATTACCGTTAGAGGCAGTGGACTTGAGGTGCAGCCAACCGTTTGCCATCTCCAGGATTTCGCCGCCCTGAGCGATGTTGGAATCAATAGTCCAGCCTTCAACCGCATCGGCTTGTGCGGAAGGAGTCTCGGAAGCAGTTGCAGAATCAGAAGTATCGTTGATTTGCTGAATCTGACTTGCCAAAGTCTGCAAGTCAGCATCAGACAGGGGCACTGCGAACGCAGTACCTCCCCCGCTGCCCATGCAGGTTAAGGCTAACGCTGTTGCCAGCGCAGCCGATATAGTCTTCTTCTTTTTCATTAACTATATTTTCCTTAATCTCTTCTTCGAGGTGAAGCAGATGCCTTCTTCATTGAAGAATACGCATTCGCAATTACGATAAGACACTTTACAAGAAGCTATTCTTAATAGCAATCTCAGCAAATACGGAGAATCGCCACATATTTGACATTGAATTACAACGTGAGTGAAATCACAAAACCCAATAAACGACTACGTTGTTAACCTTCACATCTATATTCGCATCATCGCGACACGCGCAGGGAAAAACTGCGCAAAAAAAGTAAGACGAATTTACCTGCATTCGACGCAATCAATGCAGCAGCATTACAGCAGCAAGCCGATTGAGCAAAATAGCAAAAGCCGCCTTGCGCAACCGCAAGACGGCTTTGACGACAATGGTGAGGCTGTGCTCGCTTACTTCTTGGAAGCGTTCACGGCATCCACAGCCTTCTGCAGCGATTGAGTATAAGCCTTGTACCAATCAGCCTGCTCGTCGAGCTTCGCAGTAGCGGACTTGAAGCCGGCAGTGTCGTCAGCTACGCAGCCTTCGTATACCGGCAGTTCCACGCTCAGTTCCTTGTTGAGGGCGTCCAGCGTGGAGGCATCCTTTACATCCTTCTTGGTGAGCGCAGCAGCTTCGGAAGCATCGCCATTGACCAAGTTGTTGTAGTCATTAGTGGCGTTGCGCACATTTTCGGAAGCGGCGGCGCAAGCGGCGACTGCATTGTTGTACTGAGCATCGGAGTAGGCGCGGAAGCCGAACACACCGGCCACGACGATAATGGCCACGACCACCACGGCGATAATGGCGACGGCCGCCTTAGACATGTGCTTCTTCTGAGCGCCTTCATTGCTTGCATTGTTGGCGTTGTTTGCCGGTACAGCCTGCTGCCCAGCGGACATACTTCGATCTCCTTCGTTCTCGTACTTTCATACACACGTATGCGCTCTTAGCGCTCTTATGCGCACTCATATGCAGGGAAGTCGCTTTTCAAGCGGCTACTTCCCTGAAAACAAAAAACCCTCGCATTCCGCGAGGGTCATTGGCTGGGATGCCTGGACTCGAACCAAGAATGGCTGAACCAGAATCAGCTGTGTTGCCAATTACACCACATCCCAATTTGGCAGGCGTGGCAACTCCGAAAAGTTGTCCGTCGTACCCCCGACCGGATTTGAACCGGTGTTGGCGCCGTGAGAGGGCGTAGTCCTAGACCGCTAGACGATGGGGGCATATTCAGTTTTTCAACCGGCTGCTCGGTGAACCGCGCAACGAGTGATAAATATACGCAAGTATTCACCCTTACGCAACTTACGGCGTGTCGCGCGGAATTTCAACGATTTCAAGTGCTACGCTGCCACTACTGATGAATTTGCATGAACTCTACTGACGGATTATCAGTAAGCACTACTGATGAATTACCATCTAATGCACTGATGAAATTGCAGATGAGGCAATGATCTTTGCCTTGCACATTCATAGCCGGCAAATCAGCCTTCAAGAACCAAATGAGGCGCTTATGTTCCCTTGCGACAGCGAGCGCGTCGCGATGCTTGTAATGCAATGTCACGTCAAAGACCGCCGCCCGGTTACCTATCAACCGTTTCATGGACGCATGAAGGCGAAACCACCTACAAGGCACGTTTCGTGACCTCACTGCACAAACCAGCCATGTTCAACCTCGTACATATTCTCACTGGCATGCGGCGCAGCGGTAAGACTTTCCAGCTGTTCCAGCTCATCACTGAATACAAGAAAAGGTGGGCATCTGCACATGCAGACGCCCACCTTGAGTGTCCTTACAGCTCAGCCGAGCACGGAAGGAACCTTAGCTCACAGGTGCTCGCGCAGGCCCTTCAGGCGAGCGAGGGAAACCGGCTTGCCGACGATCTCCATGGACTCGAACAGCGGCGGGCTCACGCGACGACCAGACATGGCCACACGCACCGGACCGAAAGCGAGGCGCGGCTTGTAGCCGCCCTCCTCAACCAGAGCCTTGTTCAGGGTCTCATGCAGGTTGTCGGTCTTCCAGTCAGCCTCATCCACAGCCTCGAGTGCGGCGATGGCCTTGTCCAGCACCTCGCCGGCAGAATCCTTCAGCTGCTTCTTGGCGTCGTCAGCCGGCTCCAAGTAGCCCTCGGTGGAGAGCAGGGAGCCGACCATGCCGGCAACCTCACCCAGCAGGCGCACGCGCGGCTGAACCAGCGGAGCGGCGGCGGTCAGCACCTCACGCTCACGGTCGGTCAGGGCATCCCAGTTGTCGGCGGAAACCACACCGTCGCGGTGCAGGTACGGCACCGAGCGGCGCAGGAAGTCCTCGGGCTCAAGCATACGGATGTGCTCGGCGTTGATGGAGATGGCCTTGTCGATGTCGAAGCGGGCCGGGTTGGCCTTGACGTCGCGCACGTCGAACTTCTCGGTCATCTCGTCCATGGAGAACACGTCGCGGTCCGGTGCAATGGACCAGCCGAGCAGGGCCAGGTAGTTGAGCAGGCCCTCGCGGATGAAGCCATTGTCGCGGTGGTTGAACAGGTTGGACTCTGGGTCGCGCTTGGAGAGCTTCTTGTTGCCCTGGCCCATCACGTACGGCATGTGGCCGAACAGCGGCATCTCCTTGGCGATGCCGAGTTCCATAAGGTAACGGTAAAGCACGATCTGGCGCGGGGTGGAGCTCAGGAGGTCCTCGCCGCGCAGCACGACGTTGACTTCCATCATCGCGTCGTCGACCGGGTTGGTCAGCGTGTACAGTGGGTCGCCGTTCGGGCGCACGATCACGTAGTCCGGCACGGAGCCGGCCTTGAACTCGATGGTGCCACGAATCAGATCGTCAAAGGCGATGTCTTCATCAGGCATCTTGATACGTAGCGCAGGCTTGCGGCCCTCGGCGCGGAAGGCGGCCTTCTGTTCATCGGTCAGGTTGCGGTCGTAGCCATCGTAGCCGAACTCGGCCGGACGGCCGGCGGCAAGGTTGCGCTCCTTGATTTCCTCAGGAGTGGAGAAGGACTCGTAGGCGTAGCCGGCTTCGAGCAGCTTGGCGGCAACATCCTTGTAGATGGCGGTACGCTCGGACTGGCGGTACGGGCCGTGAGGGCCACCCACATCGATGCCCTCGTCCCAGTCGATACCCAGCCAACGCAGGGATTCGAGGATCTGGTTGTAGCTTTCTTCGGAGTCGCGCACGGCGTCGGTGTCTTCGATACGGAAGATCAGCGTGCCGCCGGTGGCGCGAGCTTCCGCCCAGTTGAACAGGGCGGTACGAATCATGCCGACATGCGGGGTTCCGGTCGGCGACGGGCAGAAGCGAACACGAACGTTCTTGGGCAGTTCGGGTTTGGTGTTTTCAGCATCAGTCATAGTCCCCTATTGTGCCGCGCGCGCCGGACGCGGAGAGCAGCGCTCCTCGCTCTTTTGCTTCGTTATTGACGTTTCGGGCCAACACCATCCCAAAACGGCCATTTTCCAACGAAATCTCTTTTGCCTGCCATTTTCTTTTCTTTTGCTTTTAAAATCAAAAGAAAAGAAAACAGCAAACGAGAATCAGCAGGCCAGGTCCACGAACAGCAGATCCCAGTCTTGAGATTCGTCTTCGTGCGATTCGCGCTGCTCAACGGCGGCATCCGCGTATTCGTGGTTCATGGCATTCCCTACATCTCTGTATGTTGCTTTATGCGTAGCGCCAAAAGCTTCGTCTGCTTTCCAGTTCCGCCCCGCAACTGTGCGCAATATTCATGCAACAGGTTACACAACCGATCGATAACGTTCACCCTCAACTGATATCGATTTGATAACCATCGATTCTTTCCAGTGCATTCACCACAACTTTGGACATTATTTGGCGCAATTGTTGAGTTTTCCACTCATGCAATGGAAGAATATGATGTGACACATAGGTCTTATGAAAGGGGAATCAATGTCTGATCCCAACAATGTGCCTTTGCCTCAGCAGCCTGAGGCCAACGGTACGCCCACACCTAATCCCGTACCGCAGTATGGCGCACCGGCCCCGGCGCAGCCCTCACAGCCGGCGCAGCCCGCTTACGGACAGCCGGCATACGGTCAGCCTGCTCCGACCGCGAACTCTTATGGCCAGGCCGTACCAACCTACGGTCAGCCCGCGCCCGACGCCAACACCTACGGTCAATCCGCACCGGCGTACGGCACACCGGCCCCCGATGGCAATCCTTACGGCCCGGTTCCGCCGTCTTACGGCCAATACGCCGCGCCCACTGCCACTGTGCCGCTGGATAAGCCTTACTACGGATGCTCCTTCCAAGAAGCCTTCCTGCGCTTCTGGAAGAAGTACACGGTGTTCAAGGGCCGCGCGTCCCGCAGTGAATTCTGGTGGTGGGTGCTGGCCGCTTTCGGCATCAATATAGTGCTGGACATCCTCAACACCGCCACAGATGAAAAGCTTGGCTTCCTCGCCACCATTTGGGGTCTGGTGACCCTAATCCCCACCCTGGCACTTTCCGTCCGCCGTCTGCATGACACGAACAAGCCTGGCTGGTGGGTTGCCATTTTCTATATCGCGATGGTTATCGGCCTTATCATCATGATTATCGGCGGTGGTGCGGCACTGTACGGCGGGTTCAGGAGCCTTGGCAGTTATGACTATGGTTATGGCAGCATGGCCGCCGGCGGTCTTGGCGCGGCGGCAACCCCCATGCCTCAGGGTGCTTACGGCGCACCATACAGCACGCCTGTACCCCCGAATTTCGCCGCTCCGAACGCGCCCGCACCCGGCTTCAACCAGCCGGCCCCGGCTTACGGCCAGCCGCCCATGCCAACCCCCGACTATGGCCAGCCGGCTGCACCCGCACCTGATTACGGTCAGGTGCCGGCCCCGCAGTACGGCCAACCGGAGGCCCCGGCCCCACAGTACGGCCAGGCTCCGCCGATGCCTCAAAACGCCGGCGACGAATCCGCAACACCTTCTGAGCACACGGCTCCCGCCGGCGACAATGCCCAGAAACCCTGGCAAGGCCAGTAACCGATATCGGTGAACTTCCGTTGAAGAAGTTCCCCGCAACCAATGATGAAGCCCTACTCAACGCGAGTAGGGCTTCATCATTCTCGGCACTGTATTATCGGCACTGTATTCAGCCAACTACCCCAACGGCATCACGGCAATGGACTGCGAAAGCATATACGATTCACCCGGACTAAGGGCAACGATACGGTCTCGGCACGCCGCTGCCTCCACGGCCACAAAGCCACGCCATTCACCCGTCTTGGCATGGGCAATGGCGTTGCCGCCCTGCTCTCCGGGATTCCACACCACCGTCTGCGGCGAGCCGGTCTTGCCGATGCGAATCACACGACCCAGCACATGGTCCTGCAATTCCAGTGCAGCATCGGAATAATACACACGGTCCACCGGCTGATCGCCGAACATCACCGATGGCTGTTCTTGTAGTTTTGGCGGGAATCCGGCTTCCGTGGCATCCAGATATGTTGCACCCCGCAAACCGACCAGCCGCGCGCCGAGCACATCGCCGACATGCAGATACGAGTGCAGCGCCGCCTCATACGACATCGGCTCACCTCCCGTGTTGGTAACGGTCAGCGTCATCGTCAGCGTATCGCTGGCACACACCTCGTATGCGGCATGGAAACGCACGTTGGGCTCATCCTCGATCCATGGCACTTCGCCAGTCGTCAGTCGTTCGGAATCCAGCACATACCGCACACGGGCACCGGTAAACGCCCCTTCGTCCAGCGCCCACTGGCGCAATCGTGCGAACCCATGAATCGGTCGCTTCGCAGTCTGCCCGCCATGCACAAACCCCGGCCCGAACCAGGGGAAGCACACCGGCACTCCCCCGCCAACCGGCTGACCAGCTTCGAAATGCCATGTGCGGGGCGTCCAGATTACATCCGGCTGCCCCGCCGGGGCCCAGCGCAGCAGATGCGCCCCGTAATCGCTGATTACCGCGCTACCGCCGTCATTGGTGAGCGTGCGCAGATTGACGCCATTGCCCATAAGTGTTTCTTCTTCCGTTGCGTAAGCGATGTTCTTCACCACATAGACGATTTCCTTGGCACGGAGGAATCGCGAGCAGGGGTAAGAGAACCGATCAGGCGGGCTAAGCTGCCTTGATTCTCACAACTCCACGGTTTCTTTGCCAGGGTCATCTTTAATGTGCGCAAACTTGGCGGCCAAGGCCTCCTTGTTGCGCTTTTCGTCTTCTTCCTTGGCCTTCTTCTTGGCTTCGTCCGGGTTCCAGAGCACATCGTCGCGGTGCTTGGTCCATTCGGCACCGGCCAGCGGGGCAATGTATTCGGCGGTGGCGGTCAGCGTGTCCGCGCCAGCGGCCTTAGCGCGCGTATCAATCAGCTCAAGAATCTGCTGATCGGTCAGGCATATGCGCGGAATCGAGCACTGCTCGCGCAGCTCGTTGACGTACAGCAGAATCGGCAGCACCTTGACCGCCTGAGCTGCGGCGTCGCCATCGTGTTCGCCGTCACCGGTCACCACGCTCAGCAGCGCATCGCACACGGCGAGCGCAGTGGCAAAACGGGTGGCCACATCAGCGGGCTCGCTGGACGTAGACAGACGGCCCTGCGCGGCGTCGTCTTCAATCTGGGCTTCCACGGCGGCAATCGTCTCACGGACCTGAGCCGCAACATCGGTGTCCCAACGAACGTCCAACGCTTCGGCGGCGTCAAAGATCAGCTGTACATCGCCGGATTCGGAGTAGTCGGCCATCGTGTCGTAGGCATCGTTGGCGGCCAGCAGCGTATCGACGATGTTCTGTGGGCGGCCGGGAATCTCATCGGCGCCTTCATAGACGAATTCGGCATCGGGCACCGTGACGTCTTCACCGGTCAGCACGCGGGCGAATGCGCGCGTGACGCGAACCTGCAGATTCTCCGCGTACTTGGCGTCATTGTCCATCTGCATGGCTTCGGTCAACGGCCACAGGCTGATCAGCGCCGAGCCGGCTTCGGCGGCCTCAGTTACCGCCGGCAATGCCGTGACCTGTGCGATTGCCTCACGATTGAGTTCAATGGTCATCTATGCTCCTTTGCGTCCACCACTCGATTGTAGTGCGTCTCTTGGCTCCCCTCAGTCACCTACGGTGACAGCTCAGCAGCAATTGCGGACGGGCCACGCCCGCGCCTCAATAGCTCGCCTATCGGCTCGTCTTCGCCTACAAACAGTCCACTGGACTGTTTGCTTCACGGCTCAGCCTCAGAGAGGGGAACCAATGTCCTAACACCAGTGTGCCGTTACTTGACGTTGGCTGCTGGGTCGACATACGTGATTGACATCACACGGCCGGTTTCGTTGTCGTACGTCACCGAGGTCACGGAGGCGAGCGCCGTGTGCCGCAGGAACATCCAGTGCTCGGGGTGGCCGGTCTCCAGATAATGGCGATAACTGAAAATCGGCGATTCGTGGCTGACCACCACAATCTGTTCGCCGGGGTGTTGGGCGACCTTCTCGCGTGCGAAATCATCCATGCGCTGCGCAATGTGCTGATAGGATTCGCCCCAACTCGGCTTGTACAGGTTGGTGACGAGCTTCCAGTTGCCGTTCTTCCACAGCGCGCCCTCGCCATGGCCGATGCGCTTGCCACGGAACTCGTTGCCGGCCTCAATCACCCGTTCATCAGTAGTGAGCGTGAGCGGAGCCTCGCCACGAGCCTCGCGCACGGGGTTCAGCGCATCGAGAATCGCGCCGGCGGTCTCGCGCGTACGGTCGAGCGGCGAGGAGTAGACGGCTGCAATCGTATTGGTTTGGGGATTCCTGGCCAAGTACGTGGCGGTGGCTTGAGCCATGCGACGGCCAAGGTCGGAAAGATGGAAGTCGGGCAGTCGCTCATAGAGCAGATGGTCGGGGTTATATACCTTGCCATGCCGGACGAAATGGATGGTAGTAGCGCTCATGAGTCGCCTTTCTGCTTCCCGCCCTGAAGGGCATAAGAACGTTGTCTTAATATCCTCAATCTACCGCGTGTCGCGGAGTGGACACCCGTAGAGTATCCATGACGCAAATATGCGGATGGGGGAAAATCCGACGCAAACTTTGCGCGACCATGGACAACACATCATTCGATGAGGGCTTCGCCGGCAATGCCACACCAGCGGGGGACATCCAATCGGGAGCGGAAAGGAGCGTAGTGCTGTTATGTCCAATAACTCGTCCAACTCGAACTCGGGCGCCATTCTGGCCGGCATCAAGGAAGCAGGCCACAAAGTTTTTGGTGGGTATGCGGAACTACTGCGCATTCCGCATACCGCCCGTTATTCCATCGGCTCGGTCATCGCCTGCATGCCATTCCCGATGGTCGGCATGACCATCACCATTTCCGTACAGCATTATTACGGCAACTATTCGCTGGCCGGCATGCTCACCGCCATTCAGGCGATTGCGCTGGCCGTGGCCACGCCGCTGCTAGGCAAGCTGACCGACAAGTTCGGCCAGAGGCAGGTCTCGATTCCGACGATTATCGTTTGGATTGTGGCCGCCATCGCGCTGGTGACGGCGATTACCAACCGCGCGCCGGAATGGGTGCTGTACTGTCTGACGCCGTTCCTGGCCGCCATTCCGCCGTGGGGCGCGATGAGCCGCGCGCGCTGGACCAAGATTCTTAAGGGTGACCGGGAGCGCACGAACCGCGCGCTGTCACTATGCGGCGTGCTCGACGAATGCATGTGGGTGATCGGCAATCCGCTGGCCTCCACGCTGGCCGTGATCTCCGGTTTGCTGGCGTTCTCGTTCACCGGCATGTGCGTGGTGATCGGTGCGCTGATGTTCCTGACCGAGCTGACCACTGAGCCACCGTCGCAGACCGCGCTGGCGCGTGCCGAGGGCATCTCCCGCAAGGAATACCGTGAGCGCGAGGCCGCCAAGGCTGAGGCGCTGAAGGCGGAAACCGCCGCCGAGGAGACCCGCCGCCGTCTTGAGCGTGAAGGCGTGACCGATGAGGCCACGATTAACGCAGCCATTAAGCAGGCGGTCGCCGATGCGCGTTCGGGCAAGAAGGCGTCCATTTGGGGTCCGGGTCTGATTGCGGTGTGCGTCACCTGGTTCGGTTTGGGCGCATTCCAGTCGGCCACGGGCATCTCGATTATTGCGTTCGCCACCGAAGCGAATATGAAGCAGTACACGGGCTTTGTGTTTGCCTGCTTCTCCTTCAGCTCGCTGATGGGCGCATTGGTGTATGGCGCGAAGAACTGGTCGATTGCCCTGTGGAAGCGCTTCTACTTCTGCCTGGCCGTGGTGAACATCGGCATCAGTACGTTCCTGTTCGCCAAGCATCTGTGGGTGATCATGATCATCTACTTGATTATTGGCGTATGCCAGGCCCCGACGTGGATCAACGGCAACCAGCTCATGTTGCATCTGGTGCCGCCCTCTCGCTTGACCGAGGGCATGGCGTGGATGGGTGCGATGAATTCTATCGGCTCCTCCGCCGGTTCGGCGATTGCCGGCCAGTTCATCGACCGCATGGGCTCGCATGGCGGCTTCATGGTGGTGACCACTTTGGCACTGGTCTCGCTGGCGATTGCGCTGATTGGCTTCAAGCAGATCAAGGGCTCCACCGAGCAGCCGACCTTGACTGAAGTGAGTGTGTGAGACAAAAATTAAGCCCCCTCTGACGAGGGGGCTTAATACGTCAAACCGCTACTTCGGCCAGCCTTTGGGCGTGTGTTCCAGGGACCAGATGCCGAGCTTGTGGGAGAAGCTGTTCTGCCACTTGGCTTCAAGCTCCTCGGCATTCAATCGATTTTCAGCGGACTTCAGACGGTTCATCGCATTGGTGTGCGTATCGTCGAGCAGCCACTTGCGAATCAAGAAGTTCCAGATCATTACCACGGCAGTGGCCACCAGCTTGCCGATATTGGTGCGCAACAGATATTCGGCATGCTGCGATACATAGGCATCGTGGTTCATGCCATAAGTGGAAATCCAGATAATCGCGTCATTCATGAACAGACCGACTACAGCGCCCGCCACGAAGATAAGGATCTCCATCCAGCGCGCCATGTCATCACGATGCTTGAATACGAATTTCATGCTCGCCAGATAGTTGAAAATCAGCGAGATGATGAAAGAGATGGTGGCAGCCAGCACGTTGTGCATGTGGAATATGCCAACCAATAGGTTGAGGATACCCCAGTCGATAACAAAGGCGATGACGCCCACAATGCCGAACTTCATCAGTTGTTCAATCAGTTTTCTCACAAGGGTATTCAACACTATTGGGCTGACTGCGGAACATATATTGGCTGGAAAGGCCAATAATCTCCCCAAATTGGCCTTGCCCCGGTCCGTTCTGCAAGCAGCTTCCTACATCCGCATGCCATGTTCAACAGCAGCCGCTGAGGCTAGACTGGAAGCGAACCGAATCAAGGAGGAATTATGCCCGTTATTCACACTCATGTGTCCGTGTCCACCACCCCTGAGCAGCGCGAGGCACTGAAGGCCGCCTATGGCAAGGCGATTACCGCCGTGCCGGGCAAGTCCGAAGGCTGGCTGATGTGCCCGTTCGAAGACAATATGCCGATTTACTTCGGCGGTAGCGATGACCAGCCCGCCGCCTATGTGGAGGTCAACGTGTTCGGCCGCTCTGTGCCGGGCTCTGCTTGGGAAAAGCTGACCGAGAGCATTATGGCCGCGCTGAACTCCACGCTCGGCATTCCCGAGGACCGCACCTACATCCGTTACACCGCCACCACCGACTGGGGCTGGAACGGCGGCAACTTCTAGTTGCCACCATTCCCCTCGCAGCATAGCTGCTCGCATCGCCTACGGAAAGCCCGGTGGGCTTTCCGTTTAACGGCTCAGGGTAGCAACTTCTAGTTTGCGTATGCTGGCTCCCCTCAGTCAGCTTCGCTGACAGCTCCCCTCAAAGAGGGAAGCTCAGATGTAGAAAGCCCGCCGGTGGCGGGCTTTCTACGTTTCAAGGGGCTGATTTCCAACATTCAGAAGCTCTACTAGCGTTTCAAGGGGCTTTTAAAACAAGAAAACCGGAGTATAAACATTGCAATTTCAATGGTCATACTCCGGATTTCACAATCGAAGAGCCCCTCGAAACGCAGATAGACCTCCGGAAAACCGAAAATCCGCCCCTCGAAAGCGAGTTACCTCACCTTGTGCCTGTCATCACACGATCTTGGGCATGGGGGTGGTGAGGCTGGTGGTCAGGTTGACGTGGACCAGACCGGCACCGGCATGCACCTCGACCTTCTTCAGGGTCACGGTGCGCTCTTCTTCGGGGGCACGGTCGTTGTCGGTCATGGTCGCCGGGGACTTGACCGCCACGAACGCCAGATCGTCCAGCGAGATGCCTGCGCTCTGGCACAGTTCCATGGCCTCGGACACGGACTCGGTGAAGCCCGGTTTGTAAATCACGCGCTCGGCCGGTACGCCGTAGGCGTTCTCGGCCACCCACTTGGCGTTCTCGGTCAGGGCCATGCCCTTGTGCGAGTGCGGTTCGGCCGGCATGGAGCCGTTCTGCAACGCGTCGACGAAACCGTCAAGCTGCGGGGCCAGCGCCTCGCCGCCGTCGCGGAACAGGTTGCCGATGATCGGCGTGCGGAAGCCCAGCTCGTCGGCGGTGGCCTTCAGGGACGGAACCTGATCGTCCTCGCCTTCCCACAGGTTGATGAGCGGGAAGGTCGGAATGTCCAGGTTCTCCAGGCGCTGCACGTGGAACGGGTAGCGCCAGGCCAGCTCGGGATCGTCGCGCCAGGTGGAGGCACGGGTCACCACGATGGCGGCGGACGGCCACTGCGCGCCGTATTCGCGGCAGGCGATGTCCAGCCACTTCTGGGCGCCGGCGTCGGTGCCGTAGCCGGCCTCGACGATGACCACGTCATGCAGGGCGCAGGCCATTTCCACGGAGACCAACGTCGGAATGCCGATGGACACGTTGGCGAACGGGCCACCGTGCACGTAGACCGGTGATCCGTTCACGGTTTCGGTCTTGGCCGGCTTGACCGCGTCGGCCAGAATGCCAGTGATACGCCACAGGTCCACGAATTCGCCGAAGGTCACGGCCTTGCCGTCCTTGGTGCCGGCGATCATCTTGGACACGCGCTCGGAAATCTCGTCCATCGAGCGGGAGAGCACCACAATCTGCATGAGCTCGCAGGTCGGCGTGAGCACGACCTTCTCCGGCACGTTGCCCTTGCCGTAGTCCACAGCGGTGGAGCGCAGGGAGCGACTCGGAACCTCGGAGACACGCGGCACGAGAATCGTGTCGAGCTTGCCGTCATCGATGGCCTTCTCGGCGAAGGAGACGAGCAGGTTCTGGGCCGCCTCGATGGCGCCCATTTCGCCGCACAGACCCCAGTCGATGAGCTCGGGGTGGGTCAGGGAAGCCTTGCCGCCGCCGGAGGCACCGCCCTTGGAACCGGCTGCGGTGATGCCCATGCTCGGCTGACGCAGCACGGCGGTCGCATCAATGCCGCGCTTGTTCAGAGCGTCGATCAGGGCGATGGTCGTGGTGGTCTTGCCTTCTCCGCGCGATGCCTTGAGCGGCGTATCGGCGGTGACGAGCACCACCTTGCCGTGCTTGCGCGGGGCGTCAGGGTTCTCGGCCAGGTACTTCATGTAGCCGAATGCGTCGATCTTCTGGACCAGACCGTACTGGCTGGTGAAGTCTTCGATGGTGGTCATATAAAGCCTTTCTGTGTTTGTGTGATGGGGCGGGGTGGTGGGGCGGCAGTCGCCGCCTCTTCGCCTAAAAACAGCCCACTGGGCTGTTTTCTTAACGGCTCAGCCCCTCAGGGAGGGGAGCTCAATACGGACTAAAAGTCGGACATGTGGAAGCCGTTCTTCATTTCCATGCTGCGAGTGTACAGCACGGAGTCAAGCAGCTTTTCGGTTTCCTCCTTGAGCTGGTCGGCCATGGTCTGGTTGGCGGCGGCGAGAATCTCGCGCACCTCGGGGTTACGCAGCGCGGCGATGGTCTCGTCCGGGGTCATCGGCTGCACATCGCCATCCACGTTGTCGGCCTCAAATTCCTCTTCAGCGGCGGACTGCGCGGCTTCCTCGGCGGCCGTCAAGCCCAGACGGGCGATCTGCTCGTCGGTGGCGGCGACCAAGCGGTGGCCCATCGCACCGGTCTTCTCCTGGTAGCGCTCAACGGCGTTGGACGTGGAGCGGAAGGCGCCATCGCACAGGGCGGCGATGATGCGGTTGGCCCAGTAGAAGTTCTCGGACGTCACGCGGGTGGTGGTGTCCTCAAGGTAGGCGGGCGTGGTGTCCACGTTCGGGAAGAACGGTACCAGCGTGTTGAACGGGTTGGAGCCGTATGCCATCCACTGGATGGCGCGGGAGGCCTGCGGGCGGTACGGGCGGATCTGCATCACCGCGAGCTGGCTCTGGCGGTTGATGCCGATCGTGCGGTACATGTGGCGGGTGCGCTCATCGCCCAGCTGGCCGTACGGATCGAACGGGGTGCCCTGGTAGTGGGAGCTCAGCACGTACTTGATATCCTCGATGGTCACCTTGCGCTCAGGCTGACGGGCCCACGGGATGTCGTCGGAGGTGGGCTTGTGGTCGGCGTCCGGGCCGTCCCACACCTCGTCGTACGGGTTGAGGAAGCGCTGCATGTACCAGGCGCGCGGGGTGTTGTACACGTGGTCGGAGTCGGAGTGGGAGCCGAAGGCATCGCGCGGGTTGAACGGGGTAGTGTTCTCCACCGCGAGGTCCAAATGGTTGGTTTCGATGAATTCGGCAAGGTCTTCGGAACACATGTGCGCTTCCTGGTCACCCAGGGCGTCCTCAAGGTCGAATTCGTCGATACCGAGCTGGTTCGGCATGGTCACGTAGGCCTCGTCCGGCACTCGCTTGGCAATCCAGTGATGGCCGCCCACAGTTTCCAGCCACCAGATTTCGTTGGAGTCGGAGAAGGCGACGCCGTTCATCTCGTAGGTGCCGAATTCCTCAAGCAGCGCGCCGAGGCGCTGGACGCCCTCGCGTGCGGTCTTGACATACGGCAGCACGATGGTCAGGAAGTCCTCTTCGCCGATGCCGCCGGGCACCTCGGGCTCATCGCCCTTGGCCGGCGTGTATTCCACGAACGGGTCGGCGCCGAGCACGCGCTCGTTGGTGGTCAGGGTTTCGGTGGCGCTCATCGCCACGTTCGCCTCGTTGACGCCGGCCTCGCCCCAAATACCTTCCTTGAGGTCCGCGTTCGGCACGGCGGTGTACTGCAGCGGGTCGTCCGGCAGGGTGATGGTTAGGTGGGAGATCACCGACTTGTATTCGCGCGGCTGTTCCTCCGGCTTCACGACGATGAAGCGCTTCGGGTTGAACTCGCCGTTCGCGGAATCCTCGTTGCGGGCGATGATGGTCGAGCCGTCATAGCTCGCGTCTTTGCCTACCAGAATCGTGGTGCAGGCCATAGTGTGATGGTGTCCTTTCTTTGTTGTAGTCACGCTCCCACTGGCGGGAGCTGGACGACGAAGTCGGACTGAAGGTGGTTTTGTACTGACCCACCCCCAGTCAGTGATGCTGACAGCCCCCGCCTGCGGGGGCTCATGTGGCTCACGCCTTGCCGGTCAGGAAGATGCCGTCGGTGTCGGGCACTTCACCGCTGTTGCGCAGCGCGTGCAACAGCTCGTTGAGCCAGAAGCCCTGATTCAAGCCGGGCAACGGCTTCTTGGTGGCCCACACCTGCAGGTAGTACTCATGATCCTTGTCCGGCGGCTGCGGACCGTTGTACCGCATGATCACCGCCGGGTCAGTGCTGCGGCCCAAGAACTTGGAGGCCGAGGAGTTGCGCCCCTGCACGGTCTCGGGAATCATGGCCGGCAGCTGACGGGAGAAGTCCGGCGGGATGGCCAACGCATGCGAATCATTGAAGTCGTACATCAGCGCATCAATCGGCAGATTGGCCACGGACCAGTGAATCCACTCGAAGCCGCAGACCGGAATCGAATCCGGGTCCACGAACTCCCAGTGCAGGTAGCGGGCCTCGGGATCCACATCATCGATGTAGAACGGGAAGGAGACCACAGGCACGCCACCATTGAAATATTCAGGGGCCGCGGCCTTGGCGAAATCGTCCGGGATGACGGTGAAATCGGCGGAAATCTTCATACGTCCCAGTATCGCTCATATGTGTGACGTACTGGGGGCTGTGCGTTACGGGGTCTCTCCCCCAGTCTCGCTACGCTCGACAGCCCCCACTCATCAGAGGGGGGGCTAGTTGCGTCGGGTTATGAGATCAGGGCGCAGAAGAGGGACTCGAATACCAGTAGCGGGTTGCCGTTGCCGGCTAGGCGCTTGCGGGCGTGGGCCACTTCGTCCAGACGGGTCACGGCACCGGTCCGGTTCAATCGCACCGACAATTCGGTGATCGACGAGCGGTTCTCCAGGTTGATGAGGCCCACCGAATCCTCCGCATTGTTCTGCAGCACCGCCACATCTCGGTAGATGGAGGCGATGGAGTTCAGCGCACGATCCAATACGTCGCGCGTACGGCGGGTGACCAAACGCTTCACATCGTCTTTCTTGGCAATCTGGTTGAATGCGCCACGCAGTTTCGGCGGGATGCGGTCGCTCGGTGCCAGTCCGTTGATGCGGCGGAATTCCGCTTCCTGACCGGCGGTGATGCGGTTCGCGTCTGCCTCGGCCTGGGCCTTGGCATTGTCGATAAGATTGCCGGCCAACAACACTGCATCCGAGGCACGGGCCAGATTCAGCACACCGACCACAAGTTCATCGCGGTCGGACATAACCCGTTCGTCAGTGGCGTACAACTTGGCGATGCCGATATGGCCTTCGGCGAGTCGGGCCGCACGCTGCGCCACTTTTGGCTCGACATTGGTGGTGGAGATCAGGAATCCGGCCACCGCCTGGGTGGAGGGCACGGCGAGGTTCACGATGCGTGTGCGCGAGCGGATGGTGGGCAGCACGTCCTGGGCGCTGGGCGCGCACAGCAGCCAGATGCAATGCTCGGCCGGCTCCTCAATCTCTTTCAAGAGCACGTTGGTGGTGCGCTCAAGCATGCGATCCACGTCTTCGATGATGATGATGCGCCACGGTGCGGTGGCGGGCATCTGCTCGGAGGTAGTGATGATCTCACGCACCTGATCGATACCAATAGTCACCTTGTTCGTGGTCAGCACCGTGACATCCGGATGCGTGCCGGCAAGCACCTGCTGGGTGACGCGCGTGGGCTCAGCGCTCATGCCGTGATCCGGGCTTTCCAGCGCCGCCGCGAATGCTCGGGCCATGTTGGAACGGCCCGATCCGGGAGGTCCACAGATCAGCCACGACTGGGTGATCTGGCTCGGGTCGCCCTGCGCGATACGACTGAGCATGTCGATTACCGGCTTTTGGCCGACTAGTGAATCCCATACGCTCATGCGAGCTCCTTGATGTCGGATTCGATGGCAGCCCATACCGCTTCAATGCTCTGGCTCGCATCGATAACGCGGAAACGATTCGGCTCGGCGGCGGCCAAGTCCAAGAAGGCCTGGCGGGTGCGGGACTGGAAGTCATCACCGGCCGATTCCATACGGTCTTCCGCGTGTTCGAGGCGATGGTGGGACAGGGCTGGGTCCATATCCAGCAGATATGTGCGGTCGGGCAGCAGGTTGTTGGTGGCCCACATGCTTAAGGATCGAATCTCTTCTGGCGTGAGTTCACGGCCACCGGCCTGATAGGCCAAGGAAGAGTCTAAATAGCGGTCGGTGATCACCACTTCACCGCGCTCCAATGCCGGGCGGATGGTTTCGGCAACGTGCTGGGCTCGGTCTGCAGCGAATAGCAGCGCCTCGGCGCGCGGTGCGATGTCGACGGCGCCCCCATCCACACCGTGCAACAGCAGTTGGCGAATGGCCTTGCCTAACGCAGTGCCTCCCGGCTCACGGGTAACGACCACGGTACGCCCCTGAGCCTCAAGATACGCATGCAGCCGCTCGACTTGCGTGGTCTTGCCCACGCCATCGACACCTTCAAACGAAACAAACAGACCGCTCATGCTATTGACCTTAGCGTTAGGCGCAGAGTTGCGCCCAACAGGCAGTTAAACCAGCTCTACCTCCGTTTCAAGGGGCTGATTTGGTCTTTTCTGAAGGTCTACTTCCGTTTCGAGGGGCTGTTGCCCAAGTAGACAACGTTCCAAAACGGCGGAATGACGTTGGCGCGGAGCCGTTCATACTCGTGGTTCAGCAGATGACCAGCCCCTTGAAGCGGAAGTAGATATTCTCAAAACGAGAAATCAGCCCCTTGAAACGCAAGTAGAGCAATAATTCCGCTCAGCCACGCTTGGGAATTACGGCGGGGCGCTCGTAGTCCTCGTTGGCGGTCAGCCAGTCGACGTCCTTTTTCACAGTGGCGGGGGTGGAACCGAGTTTTTCGGCGATGCGCTGGTTGGACCAGCCCTTGTTCGCCAACTTCTTGACTTCGGCACGGCGTTCGGCGCGCTTGGCCTCCTGCGCCGAAACCGCAGCCGAGGTACCGCCCTTCTTGCCCTTGCCGGCAACGGCCTTGGCGCCACCAGCACGCCCAGCACCGCGACGGCCACGGGTGGAGGGACCAGCCGCACGCTTTTCGGCGAGCAGTCGGAAGGCGTCATCAGGGGTGATGGATTCAGGCGTGTACTGACGCGGCACCGTGCGGTTGGTCTCGCCATCGGTGATGTACGCGCCGAAACGGCCGTCCTTGATGGTCACGTTCTTGCCGGTGTTCGGGTCCTTGCCCAAATCACGCAGCGGCGGCTTGGCGGCACCACGGCCACGCCCGCGGCCGTACTTGGGCTGCGAGAACAGTTCTTTGGCCTTGTCGATATCGACCGTGAAGATCTCGTCTTCCGAGGCCAGCGAGCGGGTCTCCGACTTGCCGTCGGCACCCGTCTTGGTCAGGTAGGGGCCGTAGCGACCGTTGTTGGCGGCCACCGTGCATTCGGATACCTCGCCGGTTTCGGCGTTGGTTTCCTCGTATGTGCCCACTTCGCGCGGCAGGCTCAGCAGCTTTAGCGCGTCTTCCAGCGACAGCGATTCAGGGCTCATCGTCTTGAACAACGAGGCCATCTTCGGGCGCGACGCGGCGGCGGCCGCGGCCTTCTTCGAACCCTTCTTGGCCGCAGAAGCACCAGCAGCAGCGCCAGCCGCGCCAGCCGAAGCCTCAGCCGGCGGCACCAGCGCCACATACGGGCCGAAACGCCCATTGCGCACCTCGACGGTACCGCCGGATACCGGATCAACGCCCAGCTCGCGCGGTCCACCGGAGTGGTTGTCGATCAAATCGCGGGCCACGGCCACCGTCAGCTCATCCGGCGCGATGGTGTCCGGCAGAGACGCGCGCTTCGGGTTGCCTTCGGCGTCCAGATGCTCCATGTCTTCCAGATACGGGCCGTAACGGCCGACGCGCACGTGCAGGCCGTCGCCGATGTCGATGGTGTTGATGGCGCGCGCGTCGATCTCGCCGAGCTGCGCGACCTGCTGTTGCAGGCCTTCGTGCGCCTCGTCGGCGTTGCGGGCGGCGCCCTCGCCGGAACCGAAGTAGAAGTGGGTGAGCCAGTCGCGGCCGGATTCCTCGCCGTGGGCGATGCGGTCAAGGCCGTTTTCCATCTCGGCGGTGAACTGGTAGTCGACCAGCTTGGGGAAGTTCGTCTCGAGCAACTTGGTCACGGAGAAGGCGAGCCAGCTGGGGATCAGCGCACGGCCACGCTCGTATACGTAACCGCGATCCATGATTGTGGAGATAATGCTCGCGTAAGTGGACGGGCGACCGATCTCCTTGGCTTCCAGCGTCTTGACCAGCGTGGCCTCGGTGTAGCGGGCCGGCGGCTGGGTTTCATGGCCGTCCGGTTCGATGTCGCTTGCCTCGACCTGCTGGCCGACGCTCATCGGCGGCAGGGAGGTGTTGGATTCGGAGGCGTCACCCCTGACGGCCTTGGCGTCCGTCTTGCCGGCGGCAGCAGCCTGGTCCGAGCCAGCCCCAGCGCCGGGAGCGGCGGCCTTGGGCTTGCGCCCCTCCCCCGTGGCCTTCATAAAGCCGGGGAATTCGATGACGGTGCCGGACGCCTGGAACACGGCCTCGCCCTCGGTGGGGCCGGCCGGCGCAGACAGGCGCACGGTGGCGGTGGAACCGGTGGCGTCAGCCATCTGGCAGGCAAGCGTGCGCTGCCAGATCAGCGTGTATAGGCGCAGCTGGTCGCCGGGAAGTTTGGAAGCCAGCTCGTCCGGGTCGTGGAAGCGCGAGCCCGCCGGGCGAATACACTCGTGGGCTTCCTGCGCGCCAGCGGTTTTGGTGGCGTACTGCTTGGGCTCGGCGGAGAGGAACTTGTCGCCGAAATGGTAGGAGACGGCGTTGCGGGCGGCGGTGATGCCCTCCTGCGACAGCGTCACCGAATCGGTTCGCATATAGGTGATGTAGCCGTTCTCGTACAGGCTTTGGGCCGCGCGCATCACGGCGCGAGCACCCATGCCGAGGCGATTGCCGGCGGTCTGCTGCAGGGTCGAGGTGGTGAACGGCGGCTGCGGGCGGCGGCGGTACGGCTTGGTTTCCATCGACATCACAGTGAAATCGGCGGTCTTCAGCGCCGAAGCCACGGCGGTGGCACCAGCCTCATCAAGCTGGCGAACGTTCGCCGCGAACCCGTCCGGGGTCAGCTGGCCGTCGGCACCGAAATCCTTGGAGCCGGCGAGTCGCTTGCCGCCGAGCGCGATCATGCGGGCGGAGAATTCGGCACGCTCCCCCAGCGCGTCAGGCGCGGACAGCGTGGCGACGATATCCCAGTACGGCGCGCGCTTGAACGCCATGCGTTCGCGCTCGCGTTCCACGATCAGGCGGGTGGCCACGGACTGCACGCGGCCGGCGGACAGGCCCGGGCCCACCTTGCGCCACAGCACCGGCGACAGCTCATAGCCGTACAGACGGTCGAGGATGCGGCGGGTCTCCTGTGCGTCGACCATATTGCCATCCACATCGCGCGTGTTGTTCAGGGAGGCGTTGATGGCGTTCTTGGTGATCTCGTGGAACACCATGCGCTTGACCGGCACCTCGGGTTTCAAGGTCTGCACCAAGTGCCACGCGATGGCCTCGCCCTCGCGATCCTCATCAGTCGCCAGATAGAGTTCATCGGCGTTCTTCAGGGCCGATTTGAGTTCGCTGACCGTACGCTTCTTGTCGCCGTCGACAATGTAATACGGCTT
>OBJG01000897.1_pt1 | contig 26625 bp, 28 predicted proteins | sample 1517941 | NCBI WGS metagenome assembly OBJG01 (sample SAMN04571712, study PRJEB22368) | human gut metagenome | biome: human gut; material: stool | host: Homo sapiens | place: Luxembourg | collected 2012-09-21
CCATATCATATTCTTTCAAATTTAGCAACCCCTTTTCCAAAATTCATTTATGACTATTATGTTATACTTTGTCACCAAACGCAGTTTGATGACCTGCGCGTGCATCAGCACGCTTCCTTGTTTCTTGTCACCAAACTCCCCAACCACATTGTCTTTACCTCATTTACGCCTTCAAAAAGGTAGCTTAATCCACCACCCTCGCCCCCCCTGCCCCGCATATAATTTGCCAAATCCCTCAAAACATGATACACTTATGACAGCATTATTAGACACACAAGAGAGGGCAGCTTATGAATCTGGATGAAATGATACAAAAATTTACTGATATATTTGGCGCAGACTGCTTGCCGGAGGCATTTTTCGCCCCAGGGCGGGTCAATCTGATCGGTGAGCACACCGACTACAACGGCGGACATGTTTTCCCCTGTGCACTGGATGTAGGAACGTACGGGCTCGTTTGCCTGCGAAAAGACCGAAAACTGCGGTTTTACTCCGAAAATTTTCCGGAAACCGGTGTAATCGAGTCATCGCTGGACGACCTAAAACCGCTGGAAGATTCCCGATGGATCAGCTACCCGATGGGTGTGATCTGGGCATTTACAAAGCACGGCTATTCGATCGACAAAGGAATGGATCTGTATATTTATGGAAATATTCCAAATGGTTCCGGCCTTTCTTCTTCGGCTTCGCTGGAAGTGCTGACAGGAATTATTTTGAAAAACTGCTTTCATTTCGATTCCCTTGTCCTTCCGCAGATTGCTCTCTTGGGACAAGCCGCCGAGAATAAATACAATGGCATGAACTGCGGTATCATGGATCAATTTGCTTCCGCAATGGGAAAAAAAAATCATGCCATCTTTCTAGACACCAATTCGCTGGATTTTGAATGGGTACCGGTAAATCTTGGAAATTACAAACTGATCATTACAAACAGTATGGTAAAACACAGTCTTGTTTCCTCGGCTTACAATGACCGACGCCGCGAATGTGAAAAAGGTCTTTTGATGTTGCAGCGAGCACTTAATATTTCTGCCCTCGGAGATCTTACTGATCTGCAATTTGAGGCAAATAAATATCTCATTGACGACGAAGTGATCCAAAAACGTGTTCACCACGCCGTATCGGAAAACCAGCGGACGATTGCCGCAGTAAGCGCATTAAAGGAAAATGATATCCTCGCATTTGGAGAATTGATGAATGCTTCGCACCGCTCTCTGCGCGATGATTACGAAGTTTCCTGTCCGGAAGTGGACACTCTGGTAGAGACAGCCTGGAAACTGCCGTTTGTAGCGGGCAGCCGAATCACGGGAGGTGGCTTTGGCGGATGCACCGTAAGTCTTGTTGCTTCGGATAAAACAGAGGATTTCAAGGCTGCACTTTCCGATGTTTACAAAAAGAATTATGGTAAAATTCCGGAATTTTACATTGCTGAAATTAGTGATGGCGCACATGCATTGTAAAATGTGCCAAATGCCTGCCATTTAACTTGATAAAAACAAACCATATCGAAAGGAGATTCTATATGAAAATATTAGTTACAGGGGGCGCCGGTTACATCGGCAGCCACACATGTGTTAATCTGTTAGAAAATAATTACGAAGTTGTAATTGTCGACAATCTGTATAATTCCAATGAAAAAGTTGTGGACCGCATTACACAGATCACCGGAACAAAACCTGCTTTTTATAATGTAGATCTGTTGGACAAAGAGGCATTGGACAGTGTATTTGAAAAAGAAAAAATAGATGCTGTCATTCATTTTGCCGGCTTGAAAGCGGTCGGCGAATCGGTAGAAAAGCCGATTGAATATTATCACAATAACATCACCGGAACCTTGCATCTGGTGGACTGTATGCGGAATCACGATGTGAAAAATATCATTTTCAGCTCGTCCGCGACCGTTTACGGCGATCCTGCCTTTATTCCTATCACAGAGGAATGTCCGAAAGGCTCCCCAACCAATCCTTACGGCTGGACTAAATGGATGTTAGAACAGATTCTCACCGATCTGCACACTGCTGACAATTCCTGGAATGTCATTTTACTCCGCTATTTCAATCCGATCGGAGCGCACAAAAGCGGACTGATCGGCGAAGATCCAAAAGGAATTCCAAACAATCTCGTACCGTATGTCGCACAGGTTGCCGTCGGCAAACGCGAATGTCTCGGCGTATTTGGTGATGACTACAAAACTCACGATGGCACCGGTGTCCGTGATTATGTACATGTAGTCGATCTCGCCGATGGACATGTAAAAGCGTTAGAAAAAATCAAGGAAAATTGCGGTGTGAAAATTTACAATCTTGGTACCGGAAAGGGTTCCAGTGTTCTCGATGTCGTTCATGCCTATGAAAAGGCTTGTGGCAAGAAGATCCCTTATGAGATCAAACCTCGCCGCGCCGGCGACTTGGACGAATTGTATTCCCAGTGTGACAAAGCCGAAAAGGAGCTGCATTGGACAGCAAAATACGACCTGAACGATATGTGTGCCGATTCTTGGAAATGGCAGAGCATGAATCCAAATGGTTACAACGACTAATAAAACGATAAATTACGGGCGGACTGTTCCAAACAGAGCAGTCCGCCCGCTTTCTTATTTATCTATTCTTTTTCTCATCCTTCCAGCAGATTTTTCATGCTTTCCAGACTGATCACAAGTGTCGAAGAATTGTGAAGCAATGCCGATGTCGTCGGCTGAATCACACCAGCCACACCAAGAACGATCAACCCGGCATTGATGGCAACGATTCGTCGATAATTCGTATGAATCCGCTTCATCAAAGCATTGCTGATCTGTTTCAATGTCACAATCTGATACAGGTTGTCTGCTCCGACCGTCACATCTGCAATCTCACGTGCAATCTCTGCTCCGTCGCTGATGGCAATTCCTACATCTGCTGCCGACAACGCCGGCGAGTCATTGATTCCATCTCCGATCATGATGACCTTCGAGCCGTTTGCCTTCGCTTTTTCGACAAAATGCGCCTTGTCTTCCGGCAGCACTTCGGCGAAATACCGGTCTACGCCTACCCGCGCAGCGATGGCACGTGCAGTACGGTTACTGTCACCTGTCATCATAACCACATTTTTAATACCGACTTTCTTCAGTTCCTGAATGACTTCTGCAGCCTCTTCCCGAAGCGGATCCTCGATACAGATCACAGCACAAAGTTTTCCATCCACTGCCAGGTATAAATGCGAATACTCCTCTGGCAACGAATCAAACCGGCTCTGATAGCCTTCCGGCACAACACATTTTTCATCTTCAAAGATAAAATGCGCGCTTCCGATCACTACTTTTTTTCCTTCTACAAAAGACGAAATTCCATGCGCAACAATGTATTCCACTTTGGAATGAATCTCTTCATGCACAAGTCCTTTCTGTGCCGCCGCATCCACGACAGCTTTTGCCATAGAATGTGGAAAATGTTCTTCCAGGCAAGCCGCGATACGGAGTAATTCGTCCGGCTTCGCCTCACAGAACGGAATCACATCAACTACCGTCGGCTGCGCTTTCGTCAGTGTTCCGGTTTTGTCAAATACAATCGTATCTGCTTCTGACATTGCTTCCAGATATTTTCCGCCTTTTACGGTCACCTGATAATGACTGGCCTCCCGTATCGCAGATAGCACGGAAATCGGCATCGCCAGTTTCAATGCGCAGGAAAAATCTACCATCAGTACTGCCAGCGTCTTCGTCACATTTCGTGTAAGAAGATACACTAACCCGGTTCCGGCAAGAGTATACGGCACAAGCCGGTCCGCAAGATGTTCTGCTTTTCCTTCGAGTGAAGATTTCAATTTTTCGGAATCCTCGATCATCGCAACGACCTTTTCAAATCGTGTACCGCCCGCCGATTTTTCCACTTTCAAAGTCAAGTCGCCGTCTTCCACAACGGTGCCTGCATAAACATAACCACCCGTCGTTTTATGAACCGGAAGAGGTTCGCCGGTAAGCGATGCCTGATTGACCATTGCATCTCCACTCGTCAGCACGCCGTCAAATGGAATCACATTTCCCATATGAACAACGACCTCATCTCCCGGCACGATTGCATTGGATGGAACGAGAACTTCTTTTCCATTCACCAGCTGCCAGACTTTGGTTATGTTTAAGGACATACTTCTTGCCAGATCTTCGACTGACTTTTTGTGTGTCCACTCTTCCAGAATCTCGCCGATTCCAAGCAGGAACATGATTGAATTAGCTGAGTTCATATCGCCACGAAGCACCGAAACTCCGATGGCTGTCGCATCCAGCACCGGCACCTCGATCTTGCGGTGCGCTAATGTCTTTATTCCTTCTTTCCAATATTTACCAGCCTTTATCACTGTTATCACAGTACGGACCGGCGCAGGCAAAAATAATTTCGTACCTGCCATAAACAATACTTTATTGATGAGTTTCTCCTTATACTCTTCGTTTAACTTTCGTCCGGAATTGTGAAGAAACTCGTCCAGAACATCCACCTTTTCCGGCCGATAGGCGGCAAGTGCCTCACACAGCCGCTTACGCGGTCCCACGTAATTCACGGTAACATTCCCTATATTTTCATGAACTTTTACCTTTGTCACAAACGGAAAACTTCCCAGGTAATACTGAAGCGTATCCGCCTCTTCATACGACATTTTCTTCGTACAGACATGGAGACGCATGCGCCCCTTTAGTTCATGCTCAATCCTGAATCTCATCTGCAGTTTCCTTTTCGGCATCTACAAATTCCTCATTGGCACGCTCTTCATTGATGATCTGTGCCTCTGCATAGATGTCTTCTGCATTCTCCTGAATCTTTGTCGCAGTCTTCATCACACAGTCTTTTGCTCGAAGAACTGCTGCGGTACAATTGGTATACAATTTCTTTGCATCTTTGCTTCCAAGGAGCTTCACACCGGCGGTTCCAAGCAATACGCCGGCTGCCACAAGTCCTGTCGCTTTTTTATCAATTTTCTTTAAACATTTCAACATAATGAATTCCTCCTGACTATTGTATTTTCACTTTATAATACACCTTTTTTCTCAGAAACTCCACCCTCTTTTTGCTTATTGAGAATCTTTCTCATTTTCTCGCGATACGTCCGAAATGCTGTCGGTAAACTGTACGTATCTTCAACTTCCTCCAGCGAAGCAAAGATTAGCTCCGGCTGTTTTCCGGTCGGCGATAGTTCGATCAGATACCCTTTCATATGCCATTCAATATGAGAAAAAATGTGCTTTCCCGCTCCCAATGACTGCATTTTTTTTACAATGATTCCATCTTCTGCCAGTTTTTCTTCCAATTCTTTTTTATTAAAATGCCCGGCTATGGACGGAAACTCATACAATCCGGCCAACAAACCTTTATTTTCCCGCTTAGCAATTCCAAACATTCCGTCTTTTTCATAAATTAATATCGTCTTTTTCTCGATTTTACGCGGTTTCTTTTCTATTTTTCGCGGATATTGTTCCGGCTCACCTTTTTGTTTTGCCTCGCAGGTCTCCGCCAATGGACACCGGTCACAAAGCGGCGTTCCGTTGGGGATACAAACCACTTCGCCAAGTTCCATGATCGCCTGATTAAAATCGCCCGGCCGCTCCGGCATTACTTCTGTCAGCTCGCCTTCAACTCTGCGACGCACAGATATTTTGGTAATATCTTCCAAACTCGCCTGATACCGCATCATTACCCGCAGTACATTGCCATCCACCGCCGGCACCTTAATGTCATACGCGATGGATGCGATCGCCCCCGCCGTATACGGTCCAATCCCCGGCAATGCAAGCAGTTTCTCGTAATCCGACGGCAGTTCCGCCCCATATTCTTCCACTAATATCTTTGCTGTTTTTTGTAAATTTTTGGCACGGTTATAATACCCAAGTCCTTCCCACAATTTTAAAAGCCTCTCCTGAGGCACATTGGCAAGGCTCTGAATATCCGGAAGTTCCTCCGTGAAGCGTACAAAATAATCTTTCGCTGCCTCAATCCTTGTCTGTTGCAGCATAATTTCTGAAATCCAGGTATAATACGCATTTCCCCGGTCGCGCCATACCATTTCACGTTTATTTTTATCGTACCACGCAAGCAGCGGGGTTACAAATTGATCTTGTTTTAACATATGAGCTCCTGTGTTTTTTTCTTCATCATAAAGGGCAATGTGCACGGTGTCAAGAGTTTTTATTTGACCTCCTCCTTACGGCTGTGATATACTGTATATTACGAATTAAAACACTTGGGAGGATGAGAACGGCTATGAAAAAGTTTTTACAGGAATTTAAAGAATTTGCCCTGCGTGGAAATGTCATGGATCTGGCAATTGGTGTTATTATCGGTGCCGCTTTTCAAGCGATCATCAATTCCATGGTAAATGACGTACTTTCCCCATTAATCGGTTTGATAGCGAACACGGATTTGAGTTATCTGGTGCTGACCATTGGCGATGTCGATGTGAAATACGGTTCATTTCTGACCGCAGTTATCAATTTTCTGATTATGGTATTTGTGATTTTCCTGCTCGTAAAAGGAATGAACGCACTTGCCGGTCTGGGACACAAAAAGGACTCCGAAGAGGAAGAAACTCCTACTGAAAAAACCTGTCCTTTCTGCTATGGCAAAATCGACATAAAAGCAACCCGCTGCCCTCATTGTACTTCCATGATCGAATCTGTGGAAATGGAGGCAGAAGAAGAAGATTAATATGAAATCATTTATGTATGGATTGAAACGTGGATTTCCGATTTTTCTCGGTTATCTCCCGGTTTCTTTTACGTTTGGCTTTATGGCTGTTTCCGGCGGCATCCCTGTATGGGCGGCCGTATTGATCTCTCTGACCAATGTGACCTCCGCAGGCCAGTTTGCCGGAACCAATTTAATTTTTGCAAGTGCCGGCTATCTTGAGATTGCGCTGACAACATTTGTCATCAATCTGCGGTACTCCCTGATGTCACTGTCGCTTTCACAAAAAATCCAGCCGGACATTCCGATATGGAAACGTCTGATTCTCAGTTTCTGCATTACGGACGAAACCTTTGTCATGGCTTCCATGGAACCGGGACAGATTGGAGCCGGCTTTTTCGGCGGTCTGATCACTCTTCCATTTATTGGATGGGTTCTTGGAACTTTTCTCGGCGGAACGATCTCGACTCTGCTTCCGGCAGAACTTCAATCTGCCATGGGAATCGGCCTTTACGCAATGTTTATCGCACTGATTGTCCCAGCTGCCCGCGAAAAGAAAAACGTCTGTTTTGTTGTCCTTCTTGCGGTACTTTGTTCGTGCATCATTCGCTACGTTCCCGGATTGAACCACATTTCTTCGGGCTTCCGCGTGATCTTGTCAACAATCATTGCCGCCGGAATCGGTGCCCGGCTTTTCCCGGAACCGATTTCTGACGCAGGCGATACACCGCCGGAAAGTGAGGTCTGATATGAATTTACGATATTGTTTGATTGCGATTGCCGTAATGGCCGTCGTTACTTATATTCCGCGCTTTGTTCCGATCACATTTTTCCGGCGCGAGATCAAATCCGTTTATCTGAAAAATTTTTTGGATTATACGCCTTATGCCGTCCTCGGTGCATTGACATTTCCTGACATTTTTTCATCCAGTGGAAATCCTGTCGCTGCCATCGTCGGAACCGCCATTGCGCTGATTCTCAGTTTTTTCAAACGCGGACTTGTGGTCGTGGCTTTGGGTGCGATCGCCGGCGTTTATGTGACGCTGTTAGTGTTTTAACAGCTGCCTCAAACGCCTTCGCTGTCTGCTTTTAAAACTGCGTTCAGCATGACGGAAGCCGCCAGCGTGCAGTGTTCCACACTGGTATATTCATCTTCACAATGTGACAACCCTTTTACAGAAGGAGCAAATATCATCGTGGTAGGAACCATATAGGAGATAAATTGAGCATCATGTCCCGCTCCGGAGTGGATAAACTGATGCTTGATCTCCATCTCTTCTGCCACCTCTTTTACATATCCTACCAGTTTTTCATTCCACCATACCGTATCCCGTTTCCATATTTTTTCCACTTCACAGCGACAGCCGCAAAACTCCATTGTTTTCAGCGATTTGACAACGGCTGCCACTTTATCCAACTGCCTGGAATCTTCGTGCCTTACATCAAATGAAAAATCAAAATAATCCGGCACGCACGTATTGATATTGGGATGGCAGACCACTTCTCCCGTCGTATACACCAGATTTTCAATTTCAAGGGCATCGATTTTTTCGTGCAGATACGACAGTGCTTTTGCAGCGGCAAAAAAAGCATCTTTCCGCTTTGGCATCGGAAATGTTCCGGCGTGCGTCGTCTGTCCGTAAAACCGCACGCGGTAATGATACATTCCCAATACGCAGTCTACCACACCAAGATCTTTTCCCGCATCGTCCAAGATCGGTCCCTGCTCAATGTGCGTTTCAAAATCACACAGTGTATTTTCCGGCGACATCCGGTTTTCTTTTGCTCCCACAAATCCGGATTTTTTCAACTGACTTTCAAATGTCGTCTTTCCATCTTCCATGCTGACCGATTTCATCATATCCTCATACCGGTAGCTGCGTTGTATATCCGGCGGAAGATAGTCATAACATACCACTCCGGAACTCATCATAACCGGCGGATATAAAGATCCCTCTTCATTGGTCCAGATCATCGCCGTCAAAGGATGTTTATGCGGTATCTTTTTTTCCACAACGGTTTCCAATACTTCCATAGCCGACATTACGCCGAGAATTCCATCGTAATTTCCTCCATTTTTTACAGAATCCGCATGCGATCCCATACATATTCTTTTTCCCTCTTCACTTCCCGGTATCGTCGCATATATATTTGCCATGTCATCTGTTGTGATCTCAGCCCCTATCGCCTCCATACGGCGTACAAATTCCCTTCTAGCCTCTAATGCTTCTTCCGACAGCGAATATCTCGTAATCCCTCCATGTCCGGCATCTCCTATTTTCGAAAATGTCTTTATCTTTTCTTCCATTCTTTCTCTGCTGCATTGATACATGGTTTCCACTCCTCTCTGTTTTTAAAGAGGGCGGCTTACCGCCGCCCCCTGCCAATCCATCATTTCCTTGTATTACTCCAGAAGCCATGCCTGGAATTTTTCATTTACTGCGTCATAATTTTCTGCCCAGTATTCCGGATTATAGGTTGCTACCATATCCTTATACTTCGGTGCGCTCGGCAGGGTATCTATAATACTCTGGTCTAGCAGATCATAGGCTTTTTCATTTGCCGGACCGTATGTAATATTTTCGGAAAATGTTTTGCCGGCTTCCGCACGAGTGATAAAATTCAGGAATTTCATTGCTAATTCTTTGTGCTTGGTTCCCTTTGGAACAACCCAGCTGTCCGTAACAATAATGGCCTGATTCATCACGATGTCTACCTGTGATCCTTCGGCTTTCGCACTATTGATCCGGCCTGCCCAGGCAGAGATCAGATCAACCTGTCCGGAAGAGAGCATCTGCTGTGGCTGCGCACCGCTTTCCCACCAGGTGCTTACTTTGTCCTTAATCTTGTCAAGGCTCTTCAGCGCACGGTCTACATCCAGTGGATACAGTTCATCTTTTGACACACCGTCTGCCAAAAGTGCCACTTCCAATGTCTGATATGGGAATTTATAGAAACTTCTTTCCCCTGGGAACTTATCGGTATCCCAAAATTCCGCCCATGTCTGCGGTGCTGTCTCCGCGGTATATTTGGCAGAATTGTAAGCAATGACATTCGCCCAGGTATAAGCCGGGATTCCATAATCAGAGCAGTACTCTTCGATACCGTCTTTGTCGATCACATTGTAATCCATTTTTTCCAAAAGCCCCTGCTTGCCGCCTCGGAAAGCGAAATCGGAGTCGCAGGACATAACATCCCACTGAACATCTCCCGCATCGACCATTGCTTTTACTTTCGAATAATCCGGAGCCGATTCCCATTGCAGAGTACAATTATTGGCTTCTTCAAATCCTTCTGCTGCCTTTTTCAATGCCGTCTCCAATTCACCACCCCAGGTAACGACAACCAGTGTTTCCTTTCCGCCGCTGCTGGAGCTCTGGGAACCATCGCCGGAACTTCCGCAAGCGGTCAAAGAAACTACCATAATTAACGTCATAACGATTGCTATCCATTTTGATTTCATAAGCATCCTCTCTTTCTGCACAGTTAATGTGCCACAGTTTGATTATTCAGCTTCACGTACCAATGGGAATGTCATACAGTGGATACCACCACCGCCTTTTACGATCTCACTGATATCTACTTCGATTACTTCCAGTCCAAGATCTCTCATAATCTGGTTTACTTTTGTATTTGTCGTGGAAGAAATTACTTTCCCATTTCCCAGAGACTGGATATTGGCAGAATACTGCATTACCTCTTCCGGTGTAATCTTGATCATATTAAATCCACGGCGTTCAAATCTTGCCACTACGCCTTCCGGCAAAATATCCGGACAGATAATAACGGTATTTTTTGCAATAATATTGATACAGACATCGATGTGCAGATACTTACGGGCAACCGGAACCGGGATCACATCGTAACCCAGCGAATCCAGCTGTTCTTTGACACTGTTAAATCCTGCCATATCGGTACGGTCGATCACACCGTGAAGTAGTGTATTTTCATCCAGGAAACAGAAGTCTCCTCCTTCAAAGCATCCACTGGTACAGCGTGCGATACAAGGAACATCGAGTTCTGCTAATTTTTTCTCATACTCTGGTGTCTCTCCCTGACGGCATGGCTCTTTAAAGTGTCCGAGAACATATCCTTCTTTCAGGCAGATACCAAAATCTCTGGCAAACACCTCATAAACCAAGCCTTCCTTTGGCTCCATCAGTTCTACCTCGACACCGTTGTCACGGTAGGCTTTCTGCAAAGCCTCATGCTGCTTTTTGCAAAGTTCATAATCCATCTGGTGGCCTTCTGCCATCCACTTTTTTGCGACAAAGTTAATCGGCATGATCTGGTAGTTGTCAATCGGACAAAGCAATACCTTTTTCAATGTTCCATACGCATTGTTTACATAAGTTTTCATAATTGATCTCTCCTTTACATGAATTATTTATTTTGCATGATGATGCCGTGCTGCTTTGATCATTTGTCCCAGGGTAGTCAGCACAAACCCGACAATTAAAACACTTACCAGGATTACAGATAATGCGGCAATCGTAGGTTCTATCTGTAAACGGATACCATCCCACATTTTCTTAGGGATCGTAATCACGCTTGGACCCGTTATAAAAAGGGTTACTGCGATTTCATCAAACGATGTCAGAAACGCAAATAACATAGCAGATTGTATCGAAGATTTCAGCATCGGCAGTGTGACATGGAAAAATGCCATAAACCGGTTTGCTCCTAAATTCACTGCTGCATCTTCAAAATTGTTATTTATAATTTCCATGCCTGCATTCATCGTCGTAACGACAAACGGAAGAGCAATTACCGTATGTGCGATCACCAGTCCCGGCAGAGTTCCGTTGAGTTGCCATTTTAAAAGCAGCGCGTAAATAGAAATTGCCGTTACAATGATCGGAATGGTCTGTGGGAGTCTGAAATACTCTCCCAATACGGTTTTCCATTTATGTGAAAACCGGTTCATACAAACGGCTGCGATCGTTCCTAACAGAAGCGAAAGTATCGTTGTAAATATCGCGATCACAATACTGTTTTGTACTGCCTGCGCCCAGAGCGGATCGGAAAATAATTTTTCATACCACTGGGTTGAAAATCCTTCGTTGGGAAATACAATATACGAAGTAGGGCTGAAGGATATCGGGTATAAAATAAAGATGGGAAGGATCATAAATAGGATCACTAATACCGCTAAAATTGTTGCAATCATAACCATTTCCTCCTCTCAGACTTCTGCGTATTTCTGCTTCGTCGCCGCCTTGGAAGCCAGGACGATCATCATAGTAACCATTACTAATATGATGGAAATTGCCGAAGCAAAATTCCAGTTTAATACACCACTTAATTCATTCTGAATTGTCTGGGAAAACATCTGGCTTTTCTGTCCGCCAACCAATGCCGGCACGATATAATATCCCATTGTATTCAGAAATACAATAAAGAAACCAGACATAATTCCCGGAAGTGAAAGTGGTAAAAAAATGCGGAAAAATGTCATTGTCTTTCCCGCTCCCAGACTTCTTGAAGCAATGATCACATTTTTATCAATCTGCCCCATTACAGAAGAAATGGAAAATATCATATAGGGAAGCATAATATATGTCATGACAATAATAACACCGGCATCGTTATACAAAAGTTGAATCGGCTGCTTGATAATTCCCAGTTTTTGTAAAACGACGTTAACCACTCCCTGATTCTGCAGTATCGCGATCCAGGAATAAGTTCGTACAAGCAGGCTCGTCCAAAATGGAATCTGTACACATCCCATGATAATACACCGCAATACCGGTCCGACACGATTCATAAGATATGCCACCGGGTAGCCAAGAACGATGGTAACCAGCCCAATGATCAGGCTCAAACGAATCGTATTTAACAGTATCTTTGCATATAAACTCTTCGAAAAAAATTCCTTGAAATAACTCCAGGTAAATCCGTTATCATCCACTACACTTTTGGTAAACATATCCAAAATAGGAAGGATCATAAATACAAGCAAAAATGTAACAGAAATAGTAAGGAGTAATTTCAATCCGTGTTTTCCGATAAACGATCTCATCTCTGCCATAAACAACCCTCTTTTCTATATTTCATCATCGTATCGAACAAGTACCATATCATAAGGACGAACGCCGACCCACAAGCGGTTTCCCACACTCAGATCATAGTGTCCGCGTGAAAATACTTTCATCTTAAATTCGATACCGCTGTCGGTAATTACATTTACCCGGAAGGTATCTCCGAGAAATGCACAACTTGTGATCCGCGCCGGGAATTTAATTCCGTCGTAATCTTCTTTTACAATCTTGACTTTTTCCGGACGGATGATAAAATTTACTTTTTTATTTAATCCTGCCCAGTAATCTCTCCGCTTGCAGTCCACTTCAAACAGGCGGTCATCTTTGTCAAATACAGCGGTTATCTTTCCTTCACGGATTCCCCTGATCGTAGCCGGTATGACGGTAGATTCACCGATGAAATTCGCAACAAAGGTATTGACCGGACAATCATAGATCATCTCCGGAGTATCGATCTGCTGGATCTTTGCTTCTTTCATAACGCAGACCTTCGTCGCCATCGTAAGCGCTTCTTCCTGATCATGAGTAACACTAATTGTCGTTAGTCCAAACTTATTATGAATGGCTTTGATCTCTAGCTGCATCTGTTTTCTTAACTGCTTATCCAGTGCTGCCAGCGGCTCATCCAGCATAAGCACATCCGGGCTGAATACAATGGATCTCGCCAGCGCCACACGCTGTTGCTGTCCTCCGGACAACTGTCTTGGATACCGTTTTTCATATTCTTCCAGTCCGACGGTCTTCAAAATATCATGAACCATCTCTTTCTGCCGGTCCTTAGGCGTGTGTCTTATTTTTAGCGGATAAGCAACATTTTCTGCCACTGTCATATGAGGAAATAATGCATAATTCTGAAATAGCATTCCAAAATTTCTTTTATGCGCCGGAATCGAACCGATTGTTTTTCCGTCTAAAAAGATGTCTCCGGAAGAAATGCTCTCGAATCCGGAAATCATTTTTAACACCGTTGTTTTTCCACCACCGCTTGGTCCGAGAATTGTTAAAAAATCACCTTTATTGATCGTGAGATCAACACCGTCTACTACTAACTTATCGCCATATCTTTTGGATACATTTCGCAATACCAAATCTTTTTCAAGCATACAATTCATCCTCTCATTTGCGTATTCCCTATTATAGAAAAAAGGCACCGTAGTTTCCTACAGCGCCTTTGCTTTCGTTTGCAATACAAATGTTAGCACAGTTATTTTTTTCTGTCTATAGTTTTCACTTACAAAGTCATTTGTGCTTCATGCACAAAATGTTCAGTGGTACGGACGAGTCTGTTTTTGTCCGCTCAGATAATTTTTTATATGAAAAGCAAAATTCAATTCCGTGCAGAAATCCATACTATTTAAGTCTCTCCGCAGTAATTTTGTTATTTTATCCAGCCGGTAGCGCATCGTATTTCTATGAATATACATCGCTTCCGCCGTCTCATTGGCATTCTTATTATGTTTCAGATACATCTCCAATGTTTCACAGAGGTTTCCATCCGAATAATGATCGGACTCCAGCAACGGCTGTAACAGTTCCAGATAGTAGCGTTCCAGCAAGCCGGTATCCTTAATCCGGCTGATAAAATAAAAGATTCCGATTTCCTCAAAGCGCACGATCTTTTGCTCTGCCCCCTCACTCCGGATCTGCTGCACCGCATGATTTGCCTCTGTCGCACTTTTTGAAAAATCCTGCAGCTGTTCATAAGAGGAACCTATCCCGACGGAAACGGTCATTTTATTTTTTTGTACAAATTCATTTTGTATTTTTCGGATAATATGATCCAATTTGGCATGGTCAAATGCCTCTTCCGGTATCAACGCCAGCACCGCATCCGACTGCAGTGTTGTGAGAATCTTGCTTAATCCTGCCATGTAAAATTCCATTTTAATCGTAGAAAGCAGACTTTGTTTGCACGATTTTCTCCGCTCCTGTGGCAGTTTGTTTTCTTTTATATAAGTAGTCAGATGATCGATGTCAAACGCAGCCACAAAATGCGGCTTTTCCAATTCCAACCCATAATATTCTCCCTGCCGCACGACATCTGCTGCCGAAAATCCGACCTGATATAATATCGTTGAAAAGATTTCGCTGATATTCGTCTCATTTTTCGCCTCTTCCACCAGGGCAAAACAAATGATCTGCGACAGATCGACGGTTTTGAGGTTCCAGTCCAGTTCAAAAAGCGGCATATCCATCGTATCCGCCAATTGCCGCAGTGCATCACTTGCCTCTTCCACATTGACCACAAATCCTGCTGCCGTTTTCCGGTTAAACTGCCGCATCATATCGAGCATATGCTCTTCCGATTTCAAATAATGTAAATTTGTGACAATCACCAGTTCCCCGCCATGAATCCATTGTGCAAGATTATCCTGGTCTTTTACGCATTCAATGCAGTCCGCAAAATAAATCCACCGCACACTTCTGCCAAGTCCTTGTTCTCCTGCGACCAGATGCAGCGAATCCTTTAATTGTTCCATAGAAAGAAGATCTTTACAATGCATATCCTCACTCCTTGTCGTTTGTCAAATGCTGTCGTTTCCCCTACATTATATCAGATTACCGCCATGATGCAATATTTTTCTTGTCCTTTTTGTGCTTTGTGCACAATTTATTTTATTTCCTGCACACATTGTCGTTTACCACTACCTGCTTTATAATAACCTCAGATTGAACTTGAAAGGATGTGTCGATTATGAAAACTTATGTAAATAATGCTTCCGGTGTGCTGAAAAAAGTTCTTCTCTGCCCACCAACTTATTTTGAATTTGAACCGATCAATGTCATCACTGAAAAATGGCTGGATAAAGGCGAGGCTTCCAATAAAGAAGCCTGCATGAAGGAACATCTGGAATTTCAGCAGGCTTACCGTGAAAACGGTGTCGAAGTAGTTCTGATGGATCCCAAAGAAAATCTTCCGTATGAAGTATTTGCCCGTGATTTCGGCGGCTGTATCAAAGAAGGCTACATCGCCGGTAAATTCCGCGAGCCATGCCGTGCCGGTGAACTTTCCGAATACGAAAAGAAAATGAAACAACTTGGAATCCCATGTGTGGCGCGCTGTACTACCGGCGGATTTGAGGGAGGAGACTTCTGGTATCTCGATGAATATACTCTCGCCCACGGTGTGATCGCCAGAACCGATTGGGATGGCTTTCAAAATGTGCGCCGCCAGGTCAATGAGCTTGGCTACGAGATGATCGGCGTTCCGTGCGACCGCCCAAACCTTCACCTCGATATGTGTTTCAACATTGTCGCCGACAAACTTGCCGTTGTCTGCAAAGATGCGCTGCCTTCTAACTTCTTAGCCATGCTCAAAAAACGCGGATTCCAACTCATCAACGTCGAACAGGAAGAAGTTTATCTGCACCACGCAAACCTGCAGTGCCTCGGAAATGACCGCGTCATCTCATTTAAAAGCAACAAACTTGTAAATGAACAGATGCGCGCCTACGGCTTAAAGGTCATTGAAGTCGACCTGAAAGAAATCTTAAAGGGTGGCGGCGGGCCTCACTGCATGTCATTCCCATTGGAAAGAGAATAAGATTAATAAGATACACCTACGCAGCACTCTGTCACTATACCTCGCAGGGTGCTGTATTATTTTACCTGTTGATACGTATTTCTTTCGCATCCGGGATCTGTTTTTTCAAAAACTCATTCATCTCTTCCTCTGTATATGGCTGATACCAATAATCATCCTGATCGTATGACTCATCATTTAATACGTAATAAATTTTTCCCTTTTTTTCTTTTACTTTTAGAAAACGTATCTCTCTATCGCGTCTGCCAATTATCTTTTCCCGGTCAAACAAAGCAAAACGTACCGCTGTCTTTCCTTCCATTTCTGCATAGAGCAGATGCCTCTTGGAAGAATAATACAATTTTTGTATTTTCCTAATCTCTTTTTCCGTAAAACAGCGCTTTGCAATCACCTTATTTTTCACCTCTTTTTTCAACAATTTCCGCGCTTTCTTTTTCACTTTTTCTTTGGACAAAATTGTGATCTCATATATCGTTTCCCCTGTAGTTGTGTTCACTTTCACCTGTGCTTTTCCGGGCTTTATTCCCTTCACAAAAAGGGCTTTATCCGGCTTATCTGCCAAGGTCGATATTTTGTCGGAAGCATCCAGATATTGCTTGTATACCTTTGCTTTTTTCTTGTTATTTACCGATGTCTTTGTCTTATACACATCGGTTGTCAACACTTTCTCGCCGCCTTCTACCACGGTTATTTTCTTTTGCGCTTCTGCCATATTTTGTCTGCCAAATACAGCCACAATACACGCAATCATAAGAACTCCTGTCGTCCCAATTTTTCTCATATTCTATCCCTCCATTTATTGTATTACATAATTATTTAACTGTCCTTTTTCTCCCTGGAACACATTGCAGTCAATCGATTTTTCCTCCCCCTGATACCCGTCCAGCTGCGCTCTGTCCGTATACTGCCACAGCGTCCATTTTCTTCCAATATCTTCCGGCGGATAATACACGTTTCGAATCCACAATGGCACCTCATCAAACACCCCATCAAGATACTTCCGGTAAACACTGTACGTGCAGTATATCATTGGTTTTCTTCCATATTTTTCCTCCAGCGCACCGACCATCTCCCTCAGCTCTTTCCGAACCTTTTCGACATCCGGCGGTATCTCCGCATATTTTCCATAATATTCCACATCAACAACCGGAATCAGGCTCCCTTTCAAATCTCCCACTTTTTTTATAAAATGTTCTGCCTGCTTTGCCCCCTCACTTTCAAAACTGAAAAAATGATACGCTCCACAGAGCATCCCCGCCGCCTTTGCTTGTTCCCAATTCTTGTCAAAGCATTCGTCTTCGTGCGCACTTCCTTCCGTCGCCTTAATATACGCAAAGTCCATCCCCTGCTGCTTCATCGCCGCCCAATCAATCTCGCCCTGATAATGTGACACGTCAATCCCCTGCACTGGGTATCCCGCCGCCAGAAGCGTATTGATCCGAATGACTTTGGTTCCCACAAGCACAGAAAACACAATTGCTGCCAGCAGGACGACTGCAAGCGGAATGAGCCACTTTCTCTTTTTCCCTTGTTTTTTCTTCTTTTTCATCCTTTTCTCCTCATTTCTTGCTTTTTCTTTCCGGCGTGTGCCTGCCTTCTCCGCACTACCTTTCAAAAGAATCTACAAAAAAGTATAACATTTTTCTTGCACGATTACCATCCCCTTGTTACAATATAGATAAGACCAAGGGTCCAAGCAAGGCTTCCGGCTTGCTTGCAATGCCGGGATGCCTCGCTTGCGACCCTTGACGGAACAAACTTAATACATTACATTGGAGGAGAACTGACAAAAATGGGCGGATTTTTTGGAGTTGCAGCCAAAGACGACTGCATGTTTGATTTATTTTTTGGAACCGATTACCACTCACATCTTGGTACAAGACGCGGAGGAATGGCCGTTTACGGCGAAAAGGGATTTGATCGTGCGATTCACAACATTGAGAATGCACCATTCCGAACCAAATTCGACAAAGATATGCAGGAGATGAAAGGAAATCTCGGTATCGGCTGTATTTCGGACTATGAGCCACAGCCGTTGATTGTACGTTCCCATCACGGAACTTATGCAATCACAACGGTAAGTAAAATTAACAACGCAAATGAGATTGTTGAAAAATTATTTTCCAACGGTAATACCCATTTTTTGGAAATGAGCGGTGGTGATGTCAATCCGACAGAATTGGTAGCTTCCATCATCAACCAGAAGGAAAATTTAATCGACGGCATTCATTACGCATTGGAATTAATCGACGGCTCACTTACCTTGATGCTTTTGACACCAAAGGGAATTTATGCGGCGCGCGACAAATACGGACGCACCCCGCTTGTCATTGGAAAAAAAGACGACGCTTACTGCCTCTCCTTTGAATCCTTTGCTTACCAAAATCTGGGATATCAGGACTACAAAGAATTGGGACCGGGCGAGATTGACGTCGTGACACCGGAAGGTGTAAAAACATTGATGGCTCCGGGAAAAGAAATGAAAATCTGTACTTTTCTCTGGGTTTATTATGGCTACCCTTCCAGCTCCTACGAGGGAATCAGCGTAGAAAAAATGCGCTACAACTGCGGAGCAAATTTAGCAAAACGTGACAATGTCAAACCGGATATCGTCGCCGGCGTACCAGACTCCGGAACAGCTCATGCGATCGGATATTCCAACGCTTCCGGCATTCCATTTTCACGTCCGTTTATCAAATACACGCCAACTTGGCCGCGTTCCTTTATGCCTACAATTCAGAGCAAGCGCAACCTCATCGCCAAGATGAAATTGATCGCCGTGCACGACCTCATCAAAGACAAAAGCCTGCTTTTGATTGACGACTCAATAGTACGTGGTACACAGCTGCGCGAAACCACCGAATTTTTGTATCAGAGTGGGGCAAAAGAAGTACATATCCGCCCGGCTTGCCCGCCACTTATTTATGGCTGTAAATATTTGAACTTTTCACGTTCGTCTTCGGAAATGGATCTGATCACACGCCGCGTCATCGCAAGACTGGAAGGCACAGAAGATGTTTCCGATGAAATTTTGCAAGAATACGCCGATCCGGAATCCGAAAAATACGAGCAAATGATCGAAGAAATCCGCAAAGAATTGAACTTTACTTCCCTTCGCTACTGCCGCCTCGACGACATGTTAGATGCGGTCGGCATTCCACCGGAAAATCTGTGTACTTACTGCTGGAACGGAAAGGAATAAACCATGTTAAAAGACAAAGACATCCGCGAACCACTCTTCGACTTTTTGGAAGACCGGCATTCGAAAATCCGTATTATTGAAGAGAAAACAATGGGGAAATCCCGCGCGGACGTCATTATGGTATTGGAAAATGAAGTCGTCGGCATCGAAATCAAAAGCGATGCCGACACGTATGCCCGCCTCGACCGCCAGGTAAAAGACTACGACCGGTATTTTGACCGCAATATTGTCGTCGTCGGCTCCCGACATGCCCACCATATAAGTGAGCATGTCCCGGAATGGTGGGGCATTATCAGCGTCGAAGAAATAGATGGTCTGTGCGATTTTTATATTGTACGCGAACCCACAGCCAATCCAAAGTGTAAATTATTACACAAAACAAAATTGCTTTGGCGTCCTGAAATTGCACACATTCAGGAACTCAATAAGCTTCCTGCCTACCGGCAGAAAAGCAAGGATTTTGTTCGTAAGAAAATTCTGGAAAAAGTTCCGGAAGAAACATTGCACCATCAGATCAGCGACGAATTATTTGAACGTGATTATACGACAATTCAGCAGGAAATTGCTGCCTATAAAAAAAGATGAGCATACCTAAAAATCGTGATATGCTCGTCTTTTTATTTTTCTCTGCCATTCAGAATCGGTTTGCCATCCGCGTTCCACTCTACTGTGTGAATGCGCGCATGACGACAAGGGTCTTGCAACGGATCATTGTCCGAATATCCACATTTTCCCTCGAAGCACTCTTTGCTTCTCGCATGATATACGAAAATATCATTGCCTTCCTCGTCCTTTGTAAAAGAGTTATGACCCGGGCCATATTCATCAACAAGGTCCTCCGAAGTAAGCAATGGGCGGTCAAATTTTGTCCACGCCACAATATCAAGCAAGTCCGCATTTTCGTCCGCTTCCAGCGCACCTACACAATACTCCGGTCCTGTTCCCGAAGCGGAAAAACATACAAAAATCTTTCCGTCGTGTTTCAGCACCGCCGGTCCCTCATTTACTGCATAACGTACTTTTTCCCAATCGTATTCCGGCGTGGTGAGCAGCATCGGTTTTGTAATAATTTTCCAAGGCTCCGCCGGATTGATCTGTGCCATATAAAGGCAGGAAATTTTCACCTCATTGTGCTGCGCCCAAATCACATAATGCTTTCCGCCAGCCTCAAAATATGTCATGTCCAAAGAAAAACCGGTAAAAGAAAAATTATCTCCTTCTGTTTTCTGGAACTTCCCTTTTTCTGTCCAATTTCCGGTATAAGGATCCCGGCTGTCACACACCAGCACATTGCAGTCAAATGCCCAATTGTTTTCCGGATCACTGCTTCCCGCATAAAAAATGTACCACGTTCCACCGATGTAATGCAGCTCCGGCGCCCAGATAAAACGATGTGTATGGGTCTTTTCGTCCGCCTGCCAGATTGTAATCTCCTCTGCCTCACGAAGTCCATCCACCGTCTTTGACCGGCGCAGGATCACGCGGTCATATCCTTCCGGATCATCGCCCCTCTTCATCGGATACGAAGCGGTAAAATAATACCAGCCATCGTCCGCCTTAATCATAAAAGGATCTGCTCTCTCCAAAATAAATGGATTTGCATACGTATTCTGTCTTCCCATGTTGTCATTCCTCCTGATTTGTTTTTTATAATTCAATTTTACCCAAAAAAACTCCACTTGTCACGTCATTTTAATATGTTCCATGCAACTATTCCGCAAACAAAAATGGAAGCATATAAATCGGCTTTAATTCCAAATTTTCTTTTCGCGATACATCATTTTGCGAAAAAAGATATTGTTTTCCGGCACACATTGAATATTTTTCTGTAAACGCCAAAATTGATCTCTCATTATTTACCGCAGATGCCTTAACTTCAATCGGAATTATTTTCTCCTGCAATGTAACTAAAAAATCAATTTCATAAAAATGTGAGCTGTTTCTCTTTTTCCAAGTATGATAATACAATTTATTTTCGCAGGCAGTCAACATCTGTGCAACTGCATTTTCATACAGGAACCCAAGATCAGCATCTAATTTATCGCTTAAAAGTTTATTATATATGTCCGGCTGACTTCCCATTGACTTGCCAAACAATATGGTAACAAGAAGTCCCGTGTCTGCTATATACAATCTGAATTTATCCGATTCGTATCTTGGAATCGCTGTAATATCGGGTTTTTCCACATGATAACACGTCAACACAATATTCGAATCCCGCAAATGCGACAACTTTCTTTCGTCCTTTTCTGTCTTTGGCTTTCCGATTGCTGCATAAAAAATAAAATACTTCTTTTTCAATGCCAATTGAACCGGGATTGCCTTATATATCTTTGCCAGTTTTCCGGATTTATCCATTCTGTTAAGATCTTCTAAATACAGCTCAATTATTTGTCGTTTCACTCGATCCACATCGTCGAAATTATTTGTCGCAATATAGGTTTCCACTGCCTGTGGCATTCCTCCCACCGCCATATACAATCGAAAATCCCTCATCAGCTTACGATTGATCAAATTTCCCATTTTTTCATCCAATCTGCATATATCATGAAACACATTACTGTCGCTGCCGGCCGCCCACAAAAATTCTTCATAATCCATCGGATACACCTTAATTTTATACTCTGACGCCTCCTCAGATTTTCTATTTGCAGACAAAAAATTCGCTATTTCTATATAATGATATCTTCCATCTTTTACCAAATCTTTTGCAATGTTTCTTGCTTTCGAATTGCATTGAATTTGGTCAAAAATAATAGCCGATTCTCCCTCTATAAGCTTAATACCGGTCTCTGTCTGCAGTCGCAAAAAAAGCAGATCCGACTTGGCAGTATTTGAAAAAATATCAAGAATTTCTTCTGTCGTATTTGCAAAATCTATTTTAATATAAGACGTATATTCGTTTTGCGCAAAATGCTCTGCTATGGTTGTCTTTCCCACCTGTCTTGCGCCTTCAAGAAGGCATGCCTGTTTTGAAGCATATTTTTCCTTCCAAATCATTAACTTTTGATAAACCTTTCTTTGAAACATTTAACTCCTCCCATATCACAAGTTCATACTTTTTTCATAACAATTCACGGTAATATTCATCCTTCCCAAATGGCACAAACTCTCCGTTTTCAATAAGTTGTACTATTTCTTCCGATGATGCCCATTTTGCATCAATCGTTTCCTCCTGCTGCAAAACAACATCTTCTACCGGAGTATTGTCTTTAAATACCCACACATCCAAAAATCCCGGATTTTCCCACGTAAACTGCTCTCTTTGAAATGACCGAAACAAATCCCCACTTTCCGGGTCAAGCGATATCCCCAATTCTTCTTTTACCTCTCGCAACGCACCCTCTTTACTCCCTTCACCCGCCAGCACAGAACCGCCTGTCGGCTCCCACTTAAGCGCCTGACTTTTCGTCGCTGCACGTTTTGAAATAAGCCATTTATTTTCGTCATTCTTTATCCACACCTGAACGACTAAGTGATATTCGTCCTCCGCCATAAGCTCTCCACGCGCTATCGTTTTACCTGTGATGTTTCTATTTTTATCGTATATGTCCCATAATTCCGTCATATTGCTAATGTCTCCTCTATATAATTTATTTAGCAAAATCTATTCTTTTATCTCCCAATGTCCACTATATCCACTACCAATATAAACGATTTTATTCGTCTTTTTCATCTCGCGTTCTATCGTCTTTTCACTTACTCCAAGTTCTTTTGCAATAGTTGCCTTTGTAATTTTATTATTCTCTCTTATCAATTGAATAATTTCACTTAAATACTTTGCTTGACCGACATCTTGACCGACATTTTGACCGACACAATTAGCCTGCATTTCATAATTCATATTAAAAAGTGTAAGAACAAAACCGATCAGCAAAATGCCCTGCGAAACAGCATAAAGCATTCTCATTCTAAATACCGTTTTGTCATCTCTCTTTTCTTCCATCTGTGGTGGATTGAAAAATTTTCCTTTGGGGCGGCAGATACTCTGTATCATATTTACGATCATTTTTAACTCAATTTACCACAATTTTCGAATCGTTGCAACCAAATTTTACCGGCTGACAAAGAACTACTTTTCTCGCCCTTCCACCGCTTCAATTTTTCACAAGTGATTTTTTCACATTAGCATTTCTACCATCTTTAGTTCATCTTCTTAAATATCATAATATTCGATAATTTCTATTTCACTGGTATTTTCGTCTTTCTTCATTAATCGTCCTTCACAAATTTCTTCATAATTCTTCCTCGTACTCTTTTCGATAACGTATAATCCAATTCCTCTTCCCTTCACATCAACCTGCCAAAATTGCTGACCCAAATGTCAATCGCATGACTAACAAAAAGACCGACGGCAGCGAAAAAGAGCAGTATTTTTAACAAATTCCAATTTTTATCTCTTGCCATGGCAGCCAAGATCAACAAGAAAATTGCTATTATTGTTTTCACTTCGCCCTCCCTGTTTATGTTTCTCTATCCTCTTCCAATTTTTGGTTCTCTTCTTGTCTTACAGTATAACATACGCATTTCGCAGGTGCAACCATCAAAAAATAACTTCCACTAGAAATATCTTAGCAATGCTTCATTTATTTCATCTATTTTTTCTCTTCGCCTTTTTAATTCTGACAGGAGTGCAATTTTTCCGATTTCATCCTTATCTTTTCTGCATTGTTCAATTATTTCAAGCATTTCTTTTTCAATAACGAATCCGTACTGATTCAGCTTGTTTTCATAAACTTTGTGAGCAACACCATGTTCATACTCTGGTTTCTTTTTCCTGGATATTGAGAACAGCTGCATTTCAGTATTCATATATTTGTGAACCGTTATACTACTGATATCGTATCCTTTACGGATAAGATACGCATGTACGGTTCTATAACCATCAACTCCGTCATGAGAGTGATAGATTTCTCGAATAGAATTTTTGATTTCATCTTTCTGTTGATGATAATCAGCTTTTCGATTTTTAAGATAGTTATAATAAGCATTTGGACAGATATTAAATTTCCTGAGTAGCTATCTAAGTCCAAATTTCTTGTTGTATTTCTGAACGAATCGATAAGCCTCTAATCGATTTCCTTCGCAAAGAATGCCGCTGCTTTTTTTAGAAATTCATTTTCCTTCTGAAGCTCTGCAAGCTGCCTTTTGAGCTGAAGGTTCTCCTTCATGTAATCATAATCGGCTTTGGCTTCTTCACTAGTCTGGCATTCTTCGCGGAATTGTTTGGTCCAAATGGAAATGCTTGCTTTGGATACACCATATTCAGCAGCAAGACCTTTGAGGGATCTACCCTCTTCGAGATGAAGACGGACAATCTTCTTGAATTCTGGTTCGTAGTTTTGGTTCATTTGTAACATACCTCGTTTCCTCCTAAGATTATATCTTATTAGGTCGGTGTGTTACAACTACAGTTTAGCACCTCAAGCACATAAATAATCAGCCTCGTTTTTGTTATTTCTTTTTGTTCCATTTTCAAACTCCTCCCATTAAATCATAAATGATACTTGTTTATTAATCCAATTCGATTGAATCCGATATATAATAGTGAAACTTATTTTTTCTGCAATACTGTTTAATTTGTCTGATCAGTTTTTTCTCTTTCGTGTATTCTAAAAGATAGACTTCCATTCTATCTTTTTTACATTTTTGAACATAATCGGAAAAATATTTGCGTACATCTTCTGGCTGTTTTCCAAACGTGCCTGTTTCAAACCGAATACTGCTCCACACAGATTCCTGATTAACGGCAGTCATGATATCTTTCGCCGATCCGTATGTTTTTCTGTACTTTGTCACAAAAACATCTCCGCCATTGATCATGACACCTTTTCCAAGACGTTTGATATTTTTCAGTATTTTGGCCAGTCCTTTAAAATTTTTCTTTGTCTTTGCATAATCGTAGACATCGCAGTTGTCAATAAAGAAACCATCCACCCCTTTTTTCAGCAGCTTCTTCGACATTTTTCCCATAAACTTCTGCCAGTCCTTATTCGAAACATCTACCCACTTTTCTTCTTCCCAGTTCTCATAATTTCCGATTGTAAGATATTCATATTTCTTATAATAATAGCGAAAATTCTCGATGGAACCGACATTTAAGTAGGTATATACTTTTACGCCTTTTTTGTGCAGGGTACAGATATCTTTTGCAGAAAAATACTGTGCATCAATGACCACCAGCCTATATCCGTATAACTTTTTTATCTGAGACGAATCAATGCTTAAAAATACGCCATATTCTTTTTTCTCTTTTTGGTTCTTTGCGTCTACCGCACATGGTCCTGCCAGTATGCCAAGAAATAAACTGAACATCCATGTTAAAATCAAAATCTTTTTCCAAAAAAATTTCGATTTTTTACTCACTCCTGTTCTCCCCATGACTTCATCTGCTAATTTTGCTTTTCGCTGTACCGGCAGCTGCGCTAAAATGATTGCTGCAAAAATCAGACAACAGCCCAGCATCTCTTTTGCATTCAGCTTCTGTCCAAGAATCAACCAGCCAAATACTGCTGAAAATACAGCTTCTAAACTCATAATTAAGAATGCCACGGTAGGATTAAGCCCATTTTGTCCAATGATCTGTAACGTATATCCCACACCATAAGACAAAATTCCTGCATACAAAATCGGAATCCATGCCGAACATGATAAAAAGGCCTGCGCCCATGCCTTAATTCCTGAGATGGAATGCTGCATATCCACTGCAAACCAGATATTTATCCCACATTTCTTATGTAAAAATTTCATGACAGGTATCAATACCAGTACCCCGATAATACACCGGACACAATTAAACGAATATGCTCCGATTGTCTGTCCACCAACTGTCTGATCCACAAATGCAGCCCCACAGACGGCTGCCGTTACCAATAATAGGAAACTGTTTCTGGTTGTTTTGTTATTCATCTTCTGCCTCTTTTCAAATCATAAAAATAGTTGAGCTATTCTGCAAGCATGCAAGCCCATTAAACAACAGTTTACCATTCTTTTCCCAAAAATGCATTATTAAAAAAGTTTTTATACAAAAAACCGCAACCCCTGATTTCTCAAGGATTGCGGAATACAATCTAAAATATAAAATTTTAAATTACAAATTACTCGATGATTGTAGCGACACGTCCTGAACCTACAGTTCTACCACCCTCACGGATAGCGAATGTAAGACCCTGGCTCATAGCGATTGGG
>OBJG01000935.1_pt1 | contig 25778 bp, 20 predicted proteins | sample 1517941 | NCBI WGS metagenome assembly OBJG01 (sample SAMN04571712, study PRJEB22368) | human gut metagenome | biome: human gut; material: stool | host: Homo sapiens | place: Luxembourg | collected 2012-09-21
CAGTTGTGTTAGTATACGAAATAAAAAATAATGATAAAGATTCAATATTAACACTAGCACCAATAATGAATCTTAGAGATTTCCATACTGTAACAGCAAACTATGAGTTTGATTTAAGGCAAAACATAAATAAAAATAAGGTTAAAATAGTAATAAATAGACAATCGGAAACACCGATATATATGAATTTAACAAATGGAAAGTACATAAAACACGAAAATGACAAATTTAATAATATGTATTACATAGAAGAAGAAAAAAGAGGAATGGCAGCAGAAGAAAATTTAATCGTACCTGGAAGATACGAAATAGAATTGGCACCAAATGAGGAGAAAACAATTACTTTTGTGTGTTCTTTAGAAGAAAACATAGAAGAAATTGATGGAAAAGAGATTATAAAAAAAGAAATATCAAGAATAAATAAACTAATAGATAAATCAAATCTGTTAAATTCGGAAAACGAAGAATTGGTCAAAACATATATTATTGCTTCAGATAATTTTGTAGTATATAGACCATCGTTTGCCCTTTATACCATAATTGCTGGATATCCTTGGTTTTTAGATTGGGGAAGAGATAGCTTAATTTCATTTGAAGGACTATTGCTATTGTCAAATAGATATGAAATAGCAAAGGAAGTTTTATTAACATATATAAGAGATATAAAGTTTGGTTTAGTTCCAAATGGATACTCAGGATATGATAATAGACCATTATATAATAGTGCTGACGCATCATTGCTATTGTTTGAGCAAGTAAAAAAGTTTCTTAATTATACAAAAGACTATAACTTTGTAGAGAAAAATATATATAGAAGTTTAATAAAAGTAATAGAGTCATATATAAATGGAATAAACCATGATAATAACAATATATGGTTGGATAAAGATGGGTTGCTTGTAGCAGGGACAGAACATACACAAAATACATGGATGGATGCAAAGGTGGGAGAATATTGTGTTACACCAAGAAACGGAAAAGCAGTTGAAATAAACGCAATGTGGTATAATGCATTAAAAATAGCAGAAGAACTTACAGAACTATATGGTACCAAAGAACAAGAGAAAAAATACAATGAATTGGCAGAAAAATGTAAAAAGAGCTTTACAGAGAAGTTTTACAATAAAAGAAGAAAATGCTTATATGATGTCATTGGAGATAGCAAAATAAGGCCAAATCAATTATTTGCAATAAGCTTAACATATCAAGTTATAGAGCCAAACTCGGAAATAGCAACAGAAATGTTTGAAACAGTAACTAAAAAATTATTAAATGATTATGGATTAAAAACACTTGCTAAAGGGGAACCATTTTATAAAGAGGTATATGAGGGCGATGTTTTAAAAAGAGATATGAGTTATCATCAAGGCATAACGTGGCCATGGCTATTAGGTATATACTCAGATGCATATAGAAATAGAATAAAAGCAGAGAAAAATGCAAAAGTAAAAAATGAACTAAAAAAGCAATACGAAAACTTTAGGGAAAATGTTAAACAAACATTTATAAAGGAAATGAACGAAAATTCAACTGTTGGAAGCATAAGCGAACTATATGATTCAAAAAAACCATATTTAGCAAAAGGCGCATTCGCACAAGCGTGGAGTGTATCAGAAATATTTAAAATAATTTTACAGAAGGGATAAAAAGTGAGAATATTAGGAATTGACCCAGGTTTTGCTATAACTGGGTATAGTATAATAGATTACATAGGCAATAAATTTAATTTAATAACCTCTGGTGCTGTCACAACAAAGGCAGGGGAATCATTTCCATTAAGACTATTAAAATTAAATAATGACTTAGAAAATATAATAGACGAGTATAAGCCAGATGCAATATCAGTGGAAGAATTATTTTTTAACAATAATGCAAAAACAGCCATAAATGTTGCTCAAGCAAGAGGAGTTATATTAGTTGTGGGAAGTAGAAAGCAAGTTCCAACATATGAATACACACCACTTCAGATAAAGCAAGCGGTTGTGGGATATGGAAGAGCTGATAAAATGCAAGTGCAAAAAATGGTTAAAACTATATTGAATGTTGAAAAATTGCCCAAATTAGATGACACTACAGACAGCATGGCTGCAGCAATATGTCATGCACATTCATCAAAATTTTCACAAAAATTATAGGAGTTTTTAATGGTATATTTATTATATGGAGAAGAAAGATATCTTTTAGAAAATAAAATAAAAAGAATAAAAAAAGAATTTGGAGAATTAATACAAGGAATAAATTATATACAAATAGGAGAAACAGAAATAGATAATATTATTTCAGATATTGAAACTCCTCCATTTGGGTATACAAAAAAAATGATACTAGCAAGAAACACTGGAATATTTAAAAAGAGCAAAAAGACAACTAAAAAGGAAGAAAAAGCTAAAACTATAGTGGACAAACTAGCTGAGTATATAGAAAAAAATATAAAGCAAATAAATGAAACAGTAGATATTATTTTTGTAGAGGAAGAGACAGAAAAAAATTCATTGTATAAATCAATAGAAAAAAATGGCGAAGTTATTGAGTTTACAGAGTTAAAACTTCCAGAACTAATAAGCAATATAAAAAAAATATGTAATGCATATAAAGTAAATATAGATGAAGCAACAACAAGATATTTTATAGAATGTTGTGGCACAAATATGCAAGAACTAATTAATGAAATAAGAAAATTGATAGAATATGCTGGAGAAAATGGAACAATAACATCAAGGGAAATAAATTTACTAAGCACAAAACAAATACAAGCAATAATATTTGATTTGACAGATAGTTTGGGGAAAAAGGATATAGCACAATCTTTAAAAGTGTTAAAAGGTTTAATAGCATCAAAAGAGCCAATACAGAAAATTTTAATAACACTGTATAATCATTTTAAAAAGTTATATATAGTAAAAATTGCTGAAAGAAGTAATAAAAACTTAATAACGGCTATGAATTTAAAACCAAATCAAACATTTCTTACTACAAAATATAAACAACAGGCAAAATATTTTGAAGAAATAGAATTAAATAAAATATTAAAAGAATTATCAAATTTAGATTCAAATTACAAGAATGGATTAATAGATTTGCAAATAGGACTAGAAAGCATATTGTGTAGATATTGCTCAAAATAAAATGTATAAAAAATACCGATTTTTCTAAAAATATAGTAGAGATAGTGTAAAGTAATCTATGAAAAATGTAGGGACGATTTAAATCGCCCGTACTTCGAAGAAATTACTAAAAAAATTTATAAGAGAGGTATTTTTATGTATAATTTTAGAACAGACTTAGCTTTAGAAAGAAGAGATTTATATAAAAGAGCAAATAATATAGAAAATGAAGTAGACGGAATAGAAACAGAAGAAGAAAAAGTAGATGAAGACATAAGAATAACCAGAGTAAAGGTTTTAAATGAAAATGGAGAAAAAGCAATAGGAAAAAAAGTTGGAAATTATATAACAATAGACATAAACAACTTGAAAATAGCGGGACAAGAGCAGATTCAAAAGGCTTCTGATACTTTAACAAAAGAATTAAAAGAGTTATTAAAAAAACATATAGGCGAACAAGAACCAATATTAGTTGTAGGATTAGGAAATTTATATGTTACACCAGATGCCTTGGGGCCAAAAGTTGTACAAGATATAGATATTACAAGGCACATATTGCAATATATGCCAGAAGTACTAGATAAAGATACAAGACCAGTAAGCGCTATATCGCCAGGAGTATTAGGAACTACAGGAATAGAGACACTGGAAATATTAAAAGGAATAGTAGATAATATTAAACCTAAACTATTACTAATAATAGATGCTTTAGCATCAAGAAGTATAGAAAGAATAAGTAGCACAGTGCAATTAGCTGATACAGGTATAGTGCCAGGTGCGGGAGTTGGAAATACAAGAAAAGAATTAACAGAAGAAACATTGGGAGTACCTGTTATAGCAATAGGAATACCTACGGTTGTAGAAGCAGCAACAATAGCAGCAGACAGCTTAGACTTATTTATTCAAAAAATACAAGAACAAGCAAAATCAAATGATTTTCTAAACAAATTGCAAGAAGAAGATAAATATGAAATGATAAAAGAAGTACTTGCACCAAATGATTATAATTTTATAGTAACACCGAAAGAAATAGACGAATTAATAGAAAATATGAAAGATGTAGTGGCAAGAGGAATAAATTTTGCGACTCAAAAGTAGAGAGAATGGGCGATTTTAATCGCCCACTAAAAATATTTAATTGATATCTTGTATGGATTAATAAAATATGATAAAATTTAAAAGATTGCGAGTAAAGCAAACAAGTATAGAAAATGAACTAAAGGAGCGAAAAAAATTGAGAATATTAAAAGATTTTAAAATACCTAATTTTAAATTTCCAAAGTTAAAAATGGATAATTTGTCAAAGATAGACAATGTAGAAGTTAATTATGAAGATGTAAAAAAGGCAGAAGAATATAAAAAAAGAAGAAAAAAAGAAAATTATCCAACTACATCATATACAACAATAAAAGAAATATTTGAAAAAAACATACAAGAATTTTCTAAGGAAACTGCAATATTAGAAAAGTTTAATCCAAAAGAAAAATTTACGGAAATTACATATGAACAATTTGGAAATGATGTTATAAATTTTGGTACAGCATTAACTAAAAAATTATGTTTAAAAGATAAAAGAATAGTAATTATAGGGGAAAATACATATCACTGGTATGTATCTTATATGACAATGTTATGCGGGGCTGGAATAGCTGTACCTGTCGACAAAGAATTACCTGAAAACGAAATAGAAAATGTAATAAGAAGAGCAAAAGCATCAGCAGTTATTTTTTCCACGAAAAAATCAGATGCAATAAAAAAAATAGAAGAAAAATTACCGGAAGTACAATACTTTATACAAATGAATTCAGACAGCGAAATATCTGGAAAAAATGTTGGAATGGATTGTTTAATAAAACAGGGCAAACAACTTGTAGAGCAGGGAGACAATTCTTTTATGGATATTAAAGTAGATCCAAACGAATTCAAAGTGCTAATTTTTACTTCTGGAACCACATCAAATTCAAAAGGGGTAATGTTGTGCAACAGAAATTTGGCTGCAAATATTAATGCGGTTTTAGCATATGTTAAGTTATATCCGAGTGATAGATTTATGTCTATTTTGCCATTACACCACACATATGAGTCTACAATTGGATTTTTATTACCGTTTGCAATAGGCGGATCTGTGGCAGTATGCCAAGGACTAAAATATATAGTACCAAATTTACAAGAAACGAAACCTACAGCATTATTGACAGTACCATTATTGGTAGAAAATTTATATAAGAAAATAAATGCAAACATTAAAAAAAGTAAAAAAGAAAATATGGTAAATTCAATGATACACGTTACCAATGCATTAAAAGCAGTTGGTGTAGATATCAAGAAAAAGGTTTTTAACGAAATACATGAAAATTTGGGAGGAAATTTAAAATATATAGTTTCCGCAGCAGCACCGATAGATGCTAAAATTGGAAATTGGATTGAAGATATTGGAATAATTTTTTTACAAGGATATGGCTTAACAGAGACTGCACCAATAGCAGCACTTACACCAGAGTTTGACGCAAAGATTGGCTCAGCAGGAAAAGCTGTTGTAGGAGCAGAATTAAAAATTGATAATCCAAATGAAAATGGCGAAGGAGAAATATTAATAAAGAGTCAGACATTGATGTTAGGCTATTATGAAGATGAAGATGCTACAAATAAAGTAATAAAAACAGTAGATGGTGAAAGATGGTTCTATTCAGGAGATATAGGCTATTTGGATGATGAAGGATTTTTGTATATAACAGGAAGATGTAAAAATGTAATTGTTACGCAAAATGGAAAAAATATATATCCAGAGGAAATTGAATTGTTATTGGGAGATATCCCAGAAATTAAAGAGAGTCTTGTATATGGAAAAGAGCCTGAAAATGACAGAAAAGATGAGAAGGAATTAATAATATCTGCAAAGGTAATACCAAATTATGAAGAGATAGAAAAGATACATGGAAAAGGTTTAACAGAAGAACAAGTATATAACATTATTTGGGAAAAAGTTAAAAGCGTAAACAAAAAATTGACTTCGTATAAAGCAATTAAAAATTTAGAAATAAAACATGAAGAATTTGAAAAAACAACAACAATGAAAATAAAAAGATATGCGGAGCTAAAAAAAGACAAAAATTGACTTGACAATAAAAAAAGCGTGTAATAAAATTGTAGTAGAAAATATGATAATCCTATTGTAATTTTATTTATAGCATTATATAATATTATTGAAATTGTAAAAGTAGATATAATAACATAGGACAAAGGAGGTAATGTTTACAATGTCTAGAGCTGGCATAGTAAACGTGAGAATGGTAATCACGGAAGAAAAAATCTTATCAAATATTGATAAAGTACAAAAATTAATTAATCCAAACAGTAAAAAACAAATAGTACAATTAGAAGAAGATGCATATTTTAAAGATTTAATTGAATCAATAAAAACATACTTAATAGAATATCCAAAAAAGAAAAGTTTTCCTAAAGGAGTCTATAAAGCATCATATCAATTGGTAGAATATGCAACAAGTGAGTTTGAAGAAAACACAAAAAAAATAGAAGAATTAATAAGACAAAGAGAAGCTAATATAGCGCTAGCAGCAAAACTTAAAAATATATTAAATGCAATAGTCAATAAAGAAGCAAATTGGAAACAAACACTAAAAGAGGCTTCAAATGATTTCTCAGAAGATATAATAGACACATTAGGGTTAATAGGAAGAGCAAAATCAAAGAAATCACAAAATTGCCAAGATGCAATGAAGTTAATTAATGCTAGAATAGCAAATTTGGAGTCAAACCTACATATTGAAATAGACATGGAGAGAATAGAAGACAGATCAAAAGCATTAAGCTACATAGGAATCGAAATTGCAGATGCGTTAAAGGCAATACCTGCACCTCAAGAAGAGAAAATAATACAAGAAGCAGATCAAGTAGCAATAGAAAATGAACAGTATATTGAAGAAACAAGAGTAAAAGTTAAACCAACTCTATGGCAAAGAATTAAAAATAGTAAGTTTGGAAGAACAGTAAGTAAAATTATGAGAATTAGAATAGTGGTACAAATACCTACACTTCCAGAAGGAAAAGAAGAATAAAAAATGTCGAAAAACCAGTTAAAATAACTGGTTTTTTTGATAAAAATAATATTTACAAAACATAGTTAGAGTGATATAATTACGGTGTCAATAATTTAAAATATATATGAAAGGGGCTTAATTATGAAAACGAACAAACTAAAAATGATAATGACTATATTTTTTACAATTTTTATATTATGCATATTATCATTAACAGTTAACGCAACAAATGAAGAAATAGAAATATTAGAAAAATTAGAGGAAGGAGAAAAAAAATATATTATTTATATTTCGACAGATTCAGAATTTGAATTCGCCTTTTCAGATAACTCAGCAACAGAAATAGATGACTTAGTATTTTTACCATCGGTAACAGACACAAATGGAAATAACGTAGCTTATATAGACTCAACAATGTCAGCAACAACATATTTATGGGTAAAAAATACAACAAACAATACGATGCTTATAAAAGGATTAAAAGTAGATTTAACAGACACTGTTACAGATAGTATTGTTGACGAAATAGCTGATATAACAAAAAGAATTAAAGTTGACATGACAAAAAAGAATAAGGAAGAAAAAGAAATTGACGGCGTAAAAACTACAATAACAACAGGCAAAGTAGAAATAACAGATAATGAAAATTCAGTATATAAATATCAATTAATTAAAGTTACAGACAGCAACAAAGATTTTGAAACTTTAATTGAAAATATGAATAAAGCAACCAATATGTTTGAAAAATTGAAAGCATATAAACACTTTTATAATAGATATTATGAGCTAGTGCCTTCACCACGTGATTTAGCATGGCAAGAAGTAAAAAACATGACTATACCACAACCAGAAACGTCAGAAAATGGAGACAAATATATTTTATGGTTAATGCAAGATGGCGATATTATAGATTTGCAAGTATTAACTTGTACTAGAGCAGAAGATGGTGGAGAAGAAATAGAAACTGTTATAGTAAAAGAAACATCTAAATTACCTTTTACATATGATAGTATGATTTTATTTATAGTATTAGGAGTATTAATAGTATTAGCAATAGTGTTATTAATAGTTAAAAATAGAAAAAATGAAAAATAGAATAATTAATATATTGTTAGCAATTTTAATAACAGGAATAATAGTAACAATAATACTTATAGTAATAAAATATGGAAGAAATCAAAAAAAAGAAAAAGAATTAAAGGATGTTGTTGAAATTGTTACAACAAAAATAAAAGAAAATAAAGAAGAAAATAAACCTATAGGCAATATAGAAGTGAAGGGTTATAAAGTAGAGGGAATAATAAAAATTTCTAAAATAAATATAGAATATCCAATACTAGAAAAAACAACTGATGAGGCTATGCAGTATTCTGTTACACACTTTTGGGGTGATAGTGTGAATGCAATAGGAAATTACACAATAGCAGGGCATAATAATATTGATGGTACAATGTTTGGGAATACAGACAGATTAGAAGAAGGAGACATTATAGAATTAACAGGACTTGACGGAAAAAAAGTACAATATAAAATATTTAAGCAATATATTATTGATCCAGAAGATGTTAATTGTGTAAAAAGTGTGAAGGCAGGAACTAGAGAAGTAACTTTAATAACTTGCCAAAATGGACATAAAAATAGATTAGTAACAAAGGCAAGAGAAATAGAACAAGAATAATTAATATAAAAGGTAGTGTAAGGTAATCTATGAAAAATGTAGAGGTGATTTTAATCGCTCGCACTTTGAAGAAATTACCAAAATAGAAATGGAAAGGGGCAAAGAAATGAAAAGCAAGTTCAGTTATAAAAGCAAAAGAACTATTATAATAGCAGCAATTATAACAGTACTTTTAGCTGGAACAGCAACAGGCGTGTATTTCTTTACAAAAGGTAATGCACAAGCACAAGCTGCTGGCGATAATAATAGAACACAAGAACAATATGGCGAAGCACCAGAGGAAAACAAGAACGAACAACAAAATAATACAACAGAAAATGAACAAAATAAAAATGAACAAGGAGAGACAACTCCAAATCAACAAGAAGAACAGGAAACAGAAAGGCAAGAGCAAACAACAAATAACAATCAAACAACGCAAAATGAACAAACAACAACAACTACAACAGGGGAAGTTCCAAATCAAGAATATGTAACTGAAAGAGAAGAAACAGTTAAAAATCCTTGGGAAACATTAGAAGTGGGCTGGGGACCAACACAATTTGCGTCAATTGCATCAACTGCAAACTTAACAGCAAAGAAATCAAATCTTGAAATACATAAGACTGTAGACAAAGAAAGTGTAAAAATAGGAGATACACTAACATATACTATAAGCGTAAAGAATAATGGAGACAAAGTTGCAAAAGCAATAATATATGACAATGTACCAGAAGGAACAGTATTACTAAATAAAGATAATAATGAAGATGAAAATACAAAAAAATTAACTTGGAGAGTAACAGTAGAGCCTGGAGAAACAGAGAATGTTGAATTTACAGTAAGAGTTAAAGCAGAAAAAGGAACAATAAAAAACTCTGCAATAGTTAACGGAAAAACAACGGAAGAAACAGAAACAGGAATTATAAATATCACAGGTAAAAAAGAAGTAAATACCTCAGAAGCAAAAGTTGGAGATACATTAACATATACAATTACATTAACAAATAATGGAAATGCAGATGGAACAGTAACAGTAACAGATGAAATCCCAGCCGGAACAACATTAGTTGAAAAGTCAATAACAAATAATGGTGTTGAATCTAATGGAACAATCACATGGACTGATGTAGAAGTAAAAGCTGGAGATACAGTAGAAGTTTCATTTAAAGTAACAATTAACAGCGACACAAAAACATCAGTAACAAACAAAGCGGTAATAGATGGAAACAAACCAACAGAAGAAGTTGAAACAAAAGTTGCAAATATTACAGGAGTAAAATCTGTAGATAAATCAACAGCAAAAGTTGGAGATACATTAACATACACAATAAAATTAACAAATAGTGGAAATGGTGATGGAAAAGTAACAGTAACAGATGAAATTCCAACAGGAACAAGAATAAAAGACGAAAACACAACTGGATATAATAAAGAAACAAATACAATGACATGGTCAAATGTAGAGGTAAAAGCAGGGAAATCAGTTAAATTAACATTGGAGGTTGTTGTTGAAGATAACATAAGCATAATAAAGAATATTGCTTATGTTGATGGTAATAAAATACCAGAGGAACCAGAAACATCCGTAAGACATCATTATACGGTTGAACACTATACTGAAAATCTTGATGGAAAATATTCAAAAGTTGAAAAAGATACAGTGGTTAGTGAAGATGTTGAAATAGGAACTAAGGTAAGTTACGAAGTCAAAAAATACGAAGGATTTGAATATGATGAAAGTCAAACAGTAAATAAAGATGCAACAGTACCAGATAACAACAACTTGGTTGTAAAACTATATTATACAAGAAATAGTTACAAAGTAACATATGAGTATGAAGGAACAGTTCCAGCAGGAGCAAGTAATTTACCAGAAGAAGCAACATACAAATATGGAGCAAATGTAACAGTAGCAGAAGAAGCAACAGCTCCAGGATACACATTTAGCGGTTGGGATAAAGAAGATTTCACAATGCCAGCAGAAGATGTAGTAATCAAAGGAAGCTTTACAGCAAACACAGATACACAATATAAAGTAGAACATTATCTACAAGATTTAGATGGAAATAGCTACACATTAAAAGATACAGAGACATTAGCAGGAACAACAGATACAACAGCAACAGCAACACCAAAACAATACCCAGGATTCACATATGATTCAACAGTAGAAGGAACAAAAACAGAAGGCGTTATAACAGGCGATGGTCAACTAGTATTAAAATTATATTATACAAGAAATAATTACAAAGTAACATATGAATATGAAGGAACACCTCCAAGTGGAGCAAGCGCATTGCCAACAGAGGAAACATACAAATATGGAGCAAATGTAACAGTAGCAGAAGAAGCAACAGCTCCAGGATACACATTTAGCGGTTGGGATAAAGAAGATTTCACAATGCCAGCAGAAGATGTAGTAATCAAAGGAAGCTTTACAGCAAACACAGATACACAATATAAAGTAGAACATTATCTACAAGATTTAGATGGAAATAGCTACACATTAAAAGATACAGAGACATTAGCAGGAACAACAGATACAACAGCAACAGCAACACCAAAACAATACCCAGGATTCACATATGATTCAACAGTAGAAGGAACAAAAACAGAAGGCGTTATAACAGGCGATGGTCAACTAGTATTAAAATTATATTATACAAGAAATAATTACAAAGTAACATATGAATATGAAGGAACACCTCCAAGTGGAGCAAGCGCATTGCCAACAGAGAAAACATACAAATATGGAGCAAGTGTAACAGTAGCAGAGGATGCAACAGCACCAGGATATAAATTTAGTGGTTGGGATCATGAAGACTTTACAATGCCAGCAGAAGATGTGGTAATTAAAGGAAGCTTTGAAGCAAGAAATGATACAAAATATAGAGTAGAACATTACTTAGAAAATTTAAATGATGAAGGATTTACATTAGAAGAAGGCAAAGATTATGCTGCAACAACTGATACAAAAGTAACAGCAGAGCCAAAAGAATATCCAGGATTCACATTTGATTCAACAGTAGTTGGAACAAAAACAGAAGGAATAGTAACAGGCGATGGTCAACTAGTATTAAAATTATATTATGTAAGAGCAACTTATACGTATACAATACATTATTTCTACAATGGAGTAGAAGATGAAGGAAAACAAGAGGGACCATTCCAAGCTAAGTTTGGAGAAAAAGTTAACTCATATAGAGATAAAAGTGAGGAAGGAAAATACACTCAATATGATATAACATCTTCTAATAAAACAGAAGAAGCAATTCTTGTAATCGGTACAGGAGAAAACTTCATTAATGTATATTATGGAACACCAGAAGTTTCAATAAATAAAGATGTTAGCTCAAAAGTAGCAAATGTAGGAGATACATTAGATTACACAATTACAGTATCTGAAAATAGAAAGCTTGTAAATGCAAGAAATATAAAAGTAACAGATAATTTACCATCAGAGCTAGATGTAATAGCAGATAGTATAACATCAGGTGGAAAATTAAATGATGCAAAAACAGAAATTGAATGGAATATTGCTGAACTTGAAAAAGGTAATAATGTTGAATTAAAATTCACAGCAAGAATCAAACCAAACTCAATAGGAAAAACGATTTCAAATACTGCAAATTTAGGTGGCACAACGAGTGGAGATAGTAATACAGTAACAACAACTGTATCTGAATTAAAAGCTGCAGTAAAAGAAGTTAAAAAAGGAACAACTGGAAAAGACGCTGTGAATATTGTACTTGTAATGGATTTATCATATAGCATGAAGTCAAACAAAACATCAGATGGAGTTACGAGACTAGAGGCTGCAAAAACAGCTGCAACAAAATTCATAAACTCTATATATACAAAGGATCCAAAATCTAAAGTTACAGTAACAGTATTAACGTTTAACTCGGCAAATCCATTAACTACTATTAAATATGTGGGAACAGAAAGATGCACTAATAATGATATATTGCATCTACATTGGAATTGTAAAAATATAGATGGCGTTTGGTATTCTAAATGGGAAGAAAATACAGTAGAGATACCATATTCAGGAACATCTAAGTTGGGATTTGCTGATAAAAGTAACTATACAAGTCTAGTAGAAGAAATAAATGAAATAACATTGCCAAATGAGAATCCTGGTCCTGGACTTGGAACTAATGTATCTGCTGCATTAGATTTAACTAAAACAACAGTAGCTGATTTGGAAGAAAATCACTCAGAAAATTCTAATGTTGTAATACTTCTATCTGACGGAGCTCCAACAACAAGTTATTCAGGAAATTCTAGTTGGAATAATTATGAGGGATTAAGAAATCAAGCTTCAGAAATTAAAGGAAATCCTATAACAACAGAATTCTATTCTATTCAATTTGGAACTGAAGATGGAGCATATGACTTGTTAAGGGCAATGTCATCAAATAATACTGTTTACACATCGAATAGTATAAACTCATTAGTTGAAAACTTTACTAACATACTGGATCAAAATACAACAAAAGACCCAATAGACACAGTAAACGGAAAATATACAACTACATTATCAAATCCTTTAGTAGTAGATGCTGATAATCTAATAACAGTAACTTATAAAGGTACAACATTATTTACATGCAAAAGTTTGCCAAGCAACGGATTAACATACGATTCTACAACAAAGACAATAACATGGGATATAAATGCATGGAACGCAGTTGAAGACCATACTAAAGTAACTACAAATGACATTGTTATACAGTGCTATGTAGAAAGATAATGTAAAACATAATATTTTACAAAATAATAAAACCTATCAATTTTAAGTTGATAGGTTTTATTCGTGTTAATGGACATTTTAAGTAGTATGGTGTCATTTTAAATATATAGTAAAAAAATAATAGAACCGCTGTAATATCAGTGGCTATAATTTAATTTTTGGTTATTTTTATATGTTTTGCATTCGTAAGATTTTCTTTAGAATTTATATTTATTTTTTTAGTACTATTAGAAAGAACTTTGCTTACATAAGTATCAAATGATACAATGTCAGATTGGTTTTCATCAAGCAATATTACAGTTAAATGCAAATCAGAGATATCTTCCTCAGAAGTATTATCTAAAAATACAGATACCTTGGTTTGGTTTTGATTGGATGTGTCTATTTGAAAATTTTTTATTTCTAAGTACTCTAAATTTTCTACAGTATTTGTAGTTTTCTCAACAACTTCTAAATTCTCAATATTAACTTCATTAAGAGTTTCATTTGAAAATATGGTATTTTCAACTTTTGACGAGATGTTTTTACTATTTTAACTATTAAAAAAAGTATATATAGAATCTCTATAATGATATAATAGTAACAAAATAATTACAATAATCAAAAAAATAAATACAGGTAAAATATTAAATTTGTGACTTATAATACAATAGATTTTCTATAATGTCAAATAAAGTAGAAAATATTGGAAAAAACATATTGAATAAGATAGAATAGAATACAAAAATGTGATAAAAATCATGAAAAAACCTGTAAAAGTGTGATAAAATCATCTGAAAACCTTGCAAAAATGTGATTTAATAGTATAATTAATATAGAAAGCAGTATATTATTAATAGGAGATGATAATTTTGAAGAGATTTATAATAGAAAAATTAAAAGAATGGAAAGAAAGCAAATATAGAAAACCATTAATTTTAAAAGGAGCAAGACAAGTAGGTAAAACCTATATTTTAAAACAGTTTGGAGAAGAAAATTACGAGGGAGTTGCATATTTCAATTTTGACCATGACGAAGATTTGTATAATTTATTTGAGAATACAAAAGATCCAAAAAGAATATTAGAACAATTAGCATTTATATATGGCAAGGCAATTATGCCAGAAAAAACATTAATAATATTTGACGAAATACAAGAATGTCCAAATGCTCTTAATTCATTAAAATATTTTTATGAGGAAGCGAACGAATATCATATAGCTTGTGCTGGTAGTTTGTTAGGAATACGATTATCACACACTTCATTTCCAGTTGGAAAAGTAGAATTTATGAATATGTATCCAATGTCTTTTAGTGAGTTTTTAATTGCAGACAATGCACAAAATTTGGTAGATTATATGAAATCATTGAAGAAAATAGAACAAATACCAGACATATTCTTTAATCAATTGAGCGAAAAACTAAAAGCATATTTTATAATTGGCGGAATGCCAGAAGCTGTTAATGCTTGGGTAAATGAAAAAGATATGGAACTTGTGAACAAAATACAAGTGCATATGAAAGTGATTTTTCAAAACATACACAAGATAGTGAGGCAAATAAAATATCGCTAATATGGAACAGTATTCCATCACAACTTGCAAAAGAGAATAAGAAATTTCTATATCAGGCTGTAAGAGAAGGTGCAAGAGCGAGAGAATATGAAGGTGCATTAAATTGGCTAAACGATGCAAATTTAATATATAAAATTTATAATATAACTAAACCGGATTTCCCATTAAAAGCTTATATAGACTTGTCATCATTCAAAATATATATGAATGATGTTGGCTTATTAAGAAAAATGGCAGGATTAGATAGTAGAATTGTAATAGAAGGAGACAGACTATTCGAAGAATTTAAAGGAGCATTCACAGAAAATTTTGTGCTTAATATGCTAAATACAACTTTAGATAATGTTCCAAATTATTTTACTTTTGATAGAAATGAGATTGATTTTGTAATTCAAAATAAAAACAGAATAATACCAATAGAAGTAAAAGCAAACAAGTCAACGAATAATACTAGCCTAACAAGATACAATGAAAAATTTGATAATGATATTTCTATAAGATTTTCTATGAATAATTTGATTAAAGATGGAAAAATAATTAACATACCTCTATTTTTAATAGAATATATGGAAAATTTTATACAATTTTAAAGATTAGACAATAGTGTAATATAATTGTAAAAAAAATAACATTTATTTGTAATAAAATAAATTCATATATGTTATATAATAAAAATAGTAGGAGTAATGTATATGAATGATAAAAAAATATTTGAACTAACTGGTATAAATGTAATAGAAAAAATTGAATTTGAAGCTAAAGAAGAAATAGTAGATAATGTTGCAAACATATTGGCAAGTGAATTTGAGCAAATTAATTATAGGGAAATTAAAACAAAGTTGTTAGAAACGCCAATGTACATAGCTGATGTACCAAACCAATATTATGGAGTTGTTTTTTTGCACGATAATTCTTCTATATATATAGATAAAAAAATTGACATTTTAGAATTGTCAGAAAGAGTTATACATGAATTTATACATGCAATACAAACAGTAAAAGACAAAAAGAATAATACCCAAAAAGTGGGAGTTTGCGAATTTAATGAATTTAAAGCAACAGGAATAGGATTAAATGAAGCAGCAGTACAATATATAACATCTAAAATAGAAGGCAAAAAATATGAATATATAGAAAAATATGAGGTTGTTGCTAAAACGTATAATGAACAAAGATATCCGTTAATGTGCAATTTAATATTACAACTAATTTATGTGACGGGAGAAAACATTTTTCTGGATAGTATACTAAATTGTAAAAATGATTTTGAATATAAAATAATGGAAAATTGTGGAGAGGGAACTTATACAACAATAATTAATGGATTAGATAAAATGTTGTATGCAGAAGAAGAAAATATACAACTATTTCAATTTTTAGAAAAGCATAAACAAACGAGTAATGCAAACACAGATTATGCAACAACAGAGCAAGAAATATATAAAACAATGGCAAAAATAGAATCAAACAGAAAAATAATAAAAGAGACATATATAAAATTAGAAAATTTAATATTAAATTCATATTTTAACAAATACTTTTCAAGAATAGAAACACTAGATGATATAATAGCATATAGAAAAGACTTGTACAATTATAAAGAAATATATGGAATGAATAGCTTTGATAATGAATACAACAAATATTATTCAAACAAAATAAAAGATTTGGAAGATAAACGAATTAATATAATGAGAAAAACAGGACAATTTTCTTTAGCTAAAACAGATAACAAAATATTAAATATCTTTTCAAAAATAAGAGCTGCATTATTGGGCATATTTAAAAGAAACATACAAAAAGAAGAAAACAGATAAAGTTTTCTTCTTTTACTTATAAAAACATATTTAAAAAATTAAGAACAATAATTCCTAATCCAATTTTCCAGGTAATTGTAGTAGTTTTATCAAATAAATTACGAGCCAATGCTAAACGGTATTCTTTTCTAACAGTTAAAGCAAGGCAATTTGTGTTATCTGTAGTCTCTTTTGGAATGTTCATATTTATTTCATTCACATTTATCACATCCTCTATATTTATCATAAGTAAACTAAAAAATTATTAATTAAAGTATAACATAAAAGGAAAAATATTGCAATAACGTTGACATATGTTCCAAGATATGGTAAAATAATTAACTGTAAGCCGCCTAGGTCGGGTAACTAAATATTAGCTAAAAGCTAATTACCTTGAATTTTATGCTTAGCGAGTATTCGGATAAGAGGAGGTGTACATATAATGTACGCAATAATTGAAAGTTGTGGAAGACAATACAAAGTAGCAGAAGGAGATGTAGTATTCTTTGAAAAATTAGAAGGCGAAGAAGGAAAAAAAGTTACATTTGATAATGTAGTTTTAGTATCTAATGATTCAAAAGTAGAAGTAGGAGCTCCTTATGTAAAAGGTGTAAAAGTAGAAGGAAAAGTAGTTTCTCATGGTAAAGGTAAAAAAATCTTAGTGTACAAATATAAAGCAAAAAAGAATTATAGAAGAACACAAGGTCATAGACAACCATATACAAAAGTAGAAATTACAAAGATAAAAATGCCTACAGAAAAAGCAGAAGTAAAGGAAGCTTCAGCAAAAAAGGCAACTGCTAAAAAAGAAGCATAATAAGAGATATAAAGCACATGAAGGGAGTGAGAAAACATGGCTCATAAAAAAGGTCAAGGTAGTGTTAAAAACGGTAGAGATAGTGAATCTAAACGTTTAGGACTAAAAAGAGCTGATGGACAAATAGTTCCAGCAGGAAATATATTAGTTAGACAGAGAGGCACTAAATTCCATCCAGGAACAAATGTTGGAATTGGTAGTGATGATACGTTATATGCAAAAGTAACTGGAAAAGTTAAATTTGAGAGACTAGGAAGAGATAAAAAGAAAGTCAGTGTTTATCCAGTGGAAGAAGGTAACAATTAGGGACAGTCCCCAATTGTCCAAAAGCAGTAGAAAAAGTTCTACTGCTTTTTGTCATAATACTTGCAAATAGGCAATATTTACCTTATAATTATATAAGAAAAATGTATAATAAATTCAAAAAAGGAGATTTTACTATGGAAAGTAAAAAACGTGTTTTGACAGGAGATAGACCAACCGGGAAATTACATATAGGGCACTATTTTGGGTCTTTAAAAAAGAGAGTAGAAATGCAAAATAGTGGAGAGTATGATTTATATATATTAATAGCAGATGTTCAGGCATTAACAGATAACTTTAACAATCCAGACAAAGTCAGAGCAAATGTAAGACAAGTAGCATTAGATTATTTATCTATAGGGATAGACCCTGAGAAAACCACAATATATATTCAATCTATGATACCAGAAACAGCGGAACTTACAGTCTTTTATTCAAACCTAGTTACAATAGCAAGACTGCAAAGAAACCCTACAGTAAAGACGGAAATAGCTCAGAAAAAAGAACTATTTGGCGAAAGTGTAACATATGGGTTCTTGGGGTATCCTGTAAGTCAAGCAGCAGATATAACATGTTTTGATGGCGAACTAGTACCAGTAGGAGAGGATCAACTTCCTTTAATTGAACAATGTAGAGAAATAGTAAGAAAATTTAATAGTATTTATGGAGAGACATTAAAAGAGCCAGAGGCAGTGCTATCTAAAGGAAAAAGAATAAAAGGGATAGATGGAAATGAAAAAATGGGTAAATCCTTAGGAAATGCAATATATTTATCTGACAGTGAGGAAGAAGTTAATAAAAAAGTTATGAGCGCGGTAACAGACCCTAATAGAATAAAAAAAGATGACTTGGGAAATCCAGATATATGTATGGTTGCATATTATCATAACTTGTTTACAAATTTAGAGGAATATTCTACAGTTTGTAAAGAATGTAGAGCAGGAGAAAGAGGATGTGTAGCGTGCAAAAAGCAATTAGCAAAAAATATTAACGAATTTCTAAAGCCAATGAGAGAAAAAAGAGCATATTATGAAGAACACCCAGAAATAGTAGATAAAATATTAATGGAAGGAACAGCCAAAGCTCAAAAAACAGCTAAAGAAACAATGAAAAAAGTAAAAAAAGCAATGAGATTAGATTACTAAAAGACATTTGGGGACGGGTCACTTTTGTCCTTTATATAAAAAACAAACTTGTTTGCCCAAAAATAATATATTTAAAAGAAAGGAATAATCAATTAGATATTTATAATTGATTATACGAGAAAAACATGTTTAAAAAAGGTGATTTATGCAAACATTTTAAAGGAAAAGATTTAATACAAAAGAATATTTATGAAGTATTAGAAACAGGGGTAAAATATACAGGAACAGCAGAAGGTATTACAGATAAATTAATTGTATATAAAAACATTTTCCAAGAAGATAAAATATTTGCAAGAGAAGAAAGTCAATTAGCAGAACAATTAGAAGAAAGCAAGCAAAAAGAATTTGGACAAAAATATCGTGTAGAAAAATTGACACAAGAAGAGATGGAAATGATAAAGACAAAAGAATTTTTAAAAGCTAAAAAAGAATATATGAAAGAGGTAAGATAATGTTTACTGACTATGTAAAAATAATTGTAAAAGCAGGCGATGGAGGTAATGGAGCTGTTTCTTTTCGTCGTGAAAAATATGTAGCAGCAGGAGGACCAGATGGAGGAGATGGTGGCAAAGGAGGAGATGTTTACTTTGCAGTGGATCCAGACGCTAATACATTAATAGATTTTAGATACAAAAAGAAATTTAAAGCGGAAAATGGTAATAATGGAGAAGGCGGACATAGATATGGAAAAAGTGGGGAAGATCTTACTATTAAAGTACCATTGGGAACTATAATAAAGGATTCAGCCACTGGAAAAGTATTGGCAGATTTGTCGGAAAAAGGCGAAAAAGAGCTAATTATATTAGGAGGAAGAGGTGGAAAAGGAAATTCACACTTCGCAACTTCAACCAGACAAGCTCCTAGATTTTCACAGCAAGGAGAAAAAGGGGAAGAAAAAGAATTAATACTTGAATTAAAATTATTAGCAGATGTTGGACTAATTGGATTTCCAAATGTAGGCAAATCAACATTTTTATCAGTAACAACATCAGCAACGCCTAAAATAGCGGATTATCACTTTACAACATTAGAACCCAATTTGGGAGTTGTAAAGAGTGAATATGGAGACAGCTTTGTAATTGCAGATATACCTGGAATTATAGAAGGTGCAAGCGAAGGAACAGGGTTAGGACTTCAATTTTTACGACATATAGAGAGGACAAGATTGTTATTACATGTAATAGATGTATCTGGTTCGGAAGGAAGAAATCCAGTAGAAGACTTTAAGATTATAAACAATGAGCTAAAAAAATATAGTGAAAAATTAAGCAAAAGAAAGCAGATAATAGTAGCAAACAAAATAGATAGTATGCAAGATGAAACACTTTATAAAGAATTAAGCGAATTAGCTAAAAAAGAAAAATTGGAAATATTTAAAATATCAGCAGTTACAGGAGAAGGAATAAAAGAACTTTTAAATAAGGTTTCGCAAGAATTGAAAGAATTACCAAAAGAAGATCTTGTAGAAGTAGAAAAAGATAAAAAAATATATGAATTAAAAGATGAATCACAATTTACAATATATAAAGAAGGCAAAATCTTTGTTGTTGACGGTCCAGCAGTACAAAGGGTAATGAGAAGAGTAAATGTAGAAGACAATGAATCACTACATTATTTCCATAAATGCTTAGATGACTTAGGAGTAAATCAAGCGTTGAAAAAAGCAGGGGTACAAGAAGGTGATACTGTAAGAGTAGTGGATTGGGAATTAGAATGGTATGATTAAAATTTAAAACTTTTGTTTGACATTTATTTGTTTGTATGATATTATATTGGCAGATAAAAGAAGGAGTGATTTATAGTGAGAGAAAAAAAACTAAAAACTGGCATTAATAAAAGGGAAAAGGCAATATTAAAATTTATAGAAAAGCAAATAAACAAAAACGGTTATCCACCATCAGTAAGAGAGATAGGAGAAGCTGTTGATCTAAAATCTACTGCTACGGTACATGGATATTTATCTAGACTAGAGCAAAAGGGGTATATTAAAAAAGAAGAACAAAAAGGTAGAACATTAAGATTACTAAAAGGGGAAGACGGAAAAGAAAGAAACAAAAAGGCAGAACCTAAAAATCTATATACAGGTAAAGAAATGGTAGAGGTTCCTGTAATTGGAAAAATTACAGCTGGAGAACCTATTTTAGCAGTTGAGAATGTAACAGATACATTTCCAATTCCGCTAGACTTTGTTGGAAATTGTGAAAGCTTTATGCTAACAGTTAGAGGAGAAAGCATGATAGAAGCAGGAATCTTAAATGGAGATTATATTTTAGTAAAAAAACAAAACACAGCAGAAAATGGAGAAATAGTTGTAGCTTTAATAGGAGATGAAGCAACAGTAAAAACATTTTATAAAGAAAAAGACCATATAAGATTGCAACCAGAAAATAGTACAATGGATCCTATTATAGTTCCAGATTGCCAAATTCTAGGAAAAGTTGGAGGAGTATTTAGAAAAATATAAAATTCCTATATAAATAAGAAAGGGGAACAAAATGAGTGATTATATGGACTTTTGGTGCATAGATAAAAGAAAAAGAATGCACAATATAATAATGTATATCTTAATAATTGCACTATTATTTGTATTTTCAAATGTAATGATTTATTTATATATAAATGGAACATACAAGGCAATAGAGGATAGTAAAATAGAAGTAGAAAATCCTAACATAACTATTGAACAAGCAAAAGCAACCTATGTTAATGGATATGTAAATGGAAAGATAAAAAATAATACAGAAGAAACAATTAATGAAAAGTACATAAAATTTGAATTTTCTACACTTAGAGATGTGAATATAGGAAATAAATATTTAAAAATAGAAAATTTGGAACCAGGACAAGAAATAGAATATAAGGTTAATTTTAAATATCAAGACATAAAAAAGATGAAGATTAGTGAAGCAACAGCAGAAGAAGTAAAAAATGCAACAGAAAGCGAATTTGAGATAACAGAAGAAATGAAACAAGGAGTGTTAATAGGAACACTATTAATATTATTATTAAAATAACAACACAAACACTTGAAAAATAAGCAAAAAAGTGTTACTATATGAAATAATTATAAAAAAAGCGATAATAAAGGACACGGTATATAAATTAGTAATATTTAGAGAGCCAAATACTTGCTGAAATTTTGGTATATGAAAAATATATATTATCACCTTTTATGTTGTTTAATTGAACAGAAATAAGTAAATTAAACCGTAAATCTTGCGTTAAAGATATTAAGAGAGATAATATTAAATTATCTAATTTAGGTGGTACCGCGGAAACAAAACCATTTCGTCCTAAAAAGGGCGAAATGGTTTTTAACATACATTGAAAAATGTAGGGACGATTTTAATCGCCCGCACTTCGAAGAAATTACTAAAAAAGAACAGGAAGGGGAAAATAAAGTGGAAGAAGAAAAAAAAGATTATGGCAAAACACTTAACTTGCCAAGTACAGATTTTCCGATGAGAGGAAATTTACCAGAAAATGAACCAAAAATAAAAGAAGAGTTGTATGACAATGGACTGTATGAAAAAATGTTAAAGAAGAATGAGGGAAAAACACCATTTGTATTACATGATGGACCTCCATATGCAAATGGAGAAATCCATTTAGGACATACTTTAAATAAGGTACTTAAAGATACGGTGGTAAGATATAAAAATTTAAAAGGGTATTATACTCCTTTTATACCAGGTTTTGATACACATGGATTGCCAACAGAGAAAAGAGCAATACAAGTATTAGGGCTTAATAAAGATGAAATAGGAGTTACAAAATTTAGAAATACATGTCGAGACTTTGCATTAGGTTTTGTTCAAAAACAAACTGAGGGATTTAGAAGATTAGGAGTTTTAGGCGATTGGGAAAACCCATATATAACATTAAAGCCAGAATTTGAGGCAAGACAGATTGGCGTATTTGGAGAAATGTACCAAAAAGGTTATATATATAAAGGTCTAAAACCTGTATACTGGTGTACAGACTGTGAAACAGCATTAGCAGAAGCAGAAATAGAATATGCTGATGTAAAAACAACATCAATATATGTAAAATTTAGGGTGGCAGATGGAAAAGGAAAGTTAGATGAAAAAGACACATATATAGTAATTTGGACTACTACGCCTTGGACACTTCCAGGAAATACAGGAATAACTGTAGGAGAAGAATTTGAATATAGTGTTGTAGACACGGGAAAAGAAAAATTAGTAATAGCAACAGAACTTGTAGATAAAGTAATGCAACTAGCTAAAATAGAAAATTATAAAACTATAAAACAATTAAAGGGGAAAGATCTAGAAGGAATACAATGTAAACATCCATTTTTAGACAGAAACTCAAAAGTTGTATTAGGTAGTGAAGATACAATATTGGTAGAATTGGGTACAGGTACAGGGGCTGTACATACTGCACCTGGTTATGGTAAAGAAGATTATCTTTGTGGAATGAAAAATGGATTAGAAATAGTAGTAACAGTAGATGGAAAAGGCTATCAGACAGAAGGAGCAAGACCATTTAAAGGGTTATTCTATGAAAAATCAAATGCAGAAATAATTAAATGGCTAGAAGAAAATAATGCATTATTGCAAAAAGAAGAATTAGTTCACTCATATCCACATTGTTGGAGATGTAAAAATCCAATTATATTTAGAGCAACAGATCAATGGTTTGCTTCAATAGATGGCTTTAGAGAAAAAGCTATAGAAGAAATAAAGAAAGTTGATTGGATTCCAGCATGGGGAGAAGATAGAATATTAAACATGGTAAAAGATAGAAGTGACTGGTGCATTTCTAGACAACGTACATGGGGTGTACCAATACCAATATTCTATTGCAAAGAATGTGGAAAAGAATATATTACAAAAGAAAGCATAGAAAAAATTCAAAAAATATTTAGAGAAAAAGGGTCTAATGCTTGGTTTGATATGACAGAAGAAGAGTTGATGCCAGAAGGTGCAAAATGTGAATGTGGGCATACACACTTTAAAAAAGAAACTGACATTATGGATGTTTGGTTTGACTCTGGTTCTTCACATCAAGGCGTATTGGTTGAAAGAGGTTTACCATACCCAGCAGATTTATATCTAGAGGGAAATGACCAATATAGAGGATGGTTCCAATCATCTATGTTAACAGCAGTTGCGACAACAGGTCAATCACCATATAAACAAGTTTTAACACATGGATTTTTAATAGACATGGATGGAAGAAAAATGTCTAAATCATTAGGTAATGGTGTAAATCCACAAGATGCAATAAAACAATACGGAGCAGATATACTAAGACTATGGGTAATATCTTCAGACTTTAAATCAGATATAACGGTATCACAAGATATTATGAAACAAATAGCAGAAGTTTATAGAAAAATAAGAAACACAGCAAGATATATATTAGGCAATATTTCTGACTATAACCCAGAAGAACCTGTAGAATATAATAAGTTACAAGAAATAGATAAATGGGCTTTAACAAGGCTAAATAAACTTATTAAAGATTGTACGAATAATTATGACAAGTACGATTTTCATATTGTATATCACGATATAAATCAATTTTGCGTAACAGATATGAGTAATTTTTATCTAGATATAATAAAAGATAGATTATACTCTTCTAAAAAGGACTCTATAGAAAGAAGAGCAGCACAAACAACAATGTATGAAATATTAAATACATTAGTAAAAATATTAGCTCCAATTTTATGCTATACAGCTGAAGAAATATGGAAATATATGCCACACACGAAAAATGAACAAGTAGAAAGTGTTATGCTAACATATTTCCCAGAGGTTAATGAACAATATGACAATAAAGAACTAACAGAGAAATGGAATAAGATATTAGAACTAAAAGAGTTGGTATCTAAAAACTTAGAGTTAGCAAGAGCAGACAAAATTATAGGACACTCTTTGAATGCAAAGATAACATTATATGCAAATGACAAAGATTACGAGTTTATAAAAAATAATTTAGAAATATTAAAAACAGTATTTATTGTTTCAGATTTACAGGTTGAAGAAAATTTGAGAAAAGAAAAAGAAAAAATCGGCATAAAAGTAGAAATGGCAGAAGGAGAAAAATGTGAAAGATGTTGGATGTATTCTACAACAGTAGGAGAAGACAAAGAAAATCCTACAATATGCCATAGATGCAGTCAAGTAATTAAGGAGTAACAAAATGAAAGTATCAGATTTTAATTATAATCTGCCACAAGAACTAATTGCACAGGTTCCAATAAAAAATAGAGATGAGTCAAGATTAATGGTTTTAGATAAAAAGAATAAAACAATAGAACACAAAATATTCAAAGATATAATAAATTATCTAAAACCAGGAGACTGTCTTGTAAGAAATAATACAAAAGTAATACCAGCAAGACTATATGGAATAAAAGAAGAAACAGGAATAAATGTAGAATTTTTACTTTTGAATAGAATTGAAGGCGACTATTGGGAAGTCATGGTTAGACCGGGTAGACGTTTAAAAGAAGGAACAAAAGTAATATTTGGAAATGGAATATTACAGGCAGAGATATTAGAAATAATGAATGGTGGAAATAGAAAAGTTAAATTTACATATCAAGGAA
>OBJG01000945.1_pt1 | contig 25576 bp, 22 predicted proteins | sample 1517941 | NCBI WGS metagenome assembly OBJG01 (sample SAMN04571712, study PRJEB22368) | human gut metagenome | biome: human gut; material: stool | host: Homo sapiens | place: Luxembourg | collected 2012-09-21
GAAGCTGCATCTATGTTTATCGCTTATAACTTTAAGCGATTATTAAGCATGTTTTCAACAGAAGAATTAGTAACGAAGTTTGAAGAAAGTGTGATGTAGCAAGGAGAGGAACATATGTAATTCATGTGAAAAACAAAGATAAAAATGATATTAAAAAAATCGAAGATAAAAATACCGTACATCAGACTGGATTTTCGAATCGTTAGACAGTCTGACGTACGGTGCTGTGAGAGGACGGCGGTTAGTCACCGCCTCCTACTCGATCGGATCATCGGTTTAAAACACATTGTGGTATAGTTTTCTCGTAGTAAAAAATACTTTCGAGAAAGGAGCATACATTTATGCAAAACTGTACTACAATCCTTGGAATCATAGATATGCGTCAGCGTGGCATATCCTATGATGACTGCCGCAGCCGGTACCACATCGGCTGCAGCACGATTTCTTTGATCATGAGCCGATTTCATGCATGCGGTAAAGAGCTTGACACGCTGAAGCAAATGTCCGCAGAGGAGGTGGAGTATTTATTCTTTCCACCGGAAAATTTACGCAGAAAAGACGATTCCGTTATGCCGGATTATCAGATGGTATATGACAGGCTGACTGCACCGGGCAGCAAAGCAAACCTGTTCTATCTCTGGCTGAAATACAAGAAGGAATGTCCTTCCGGTTATCAGTACACAGTACTGCCTGCATTTCATACGTTTTGTTGAAAAGAATTACGGTTCAGAAGCTGTCAGCATGGTAGTGGAACGGATCCTCGGCGAGAAAGTCTATATAGACTGGATCGGCGACCAGCCGGAAATACTTATGGATTCAATCACCGGTGAACTTAAAAAAGTCCACTTCTTTGTCACGACTGTTGGCGTAAGCAACCTTGTTTATGCCGAAGCGTTTGAAGATGAAAAACTTCCTAACTTTATTGCCGGAACCGTTCATGCATTGGAATCCTACGGGGCACTCCCTAAATACCTTGTACCCGACAACTTAAAAACAGCAATCACCAGACACACAAAGGATGAACTGGTTATAAACAGTGCTTATCAGGATCTGGAAAACTTTTATGATGTCGTAATCCTGCCGCCACCGCCCCGGAAACCGAAAGGCAAACCTACGGTAGAAAAATACGTGCAGTTTCTGGAAACACATCTGTTGGAAGACCTGAAAGAAAAGGTCTATTACAGTATCGAGGACATCAACCGTGATGTACGTCAAAAAATAGAGGACATCAACAACGGGAAAAAGACACCACAGTCCCTTTCAAAGATGGAAAGTTTTCTTCGATATGACAAACCACAGATGAAGCCACTTGCCGGTGAATCCTTCGTGCTGTGTGATTATAAATACTTTGCCCGTGTACCGAATAATTACCATCTGTTGTATGATGACCACTATTACTCTGTATTGTACACGTATTATAACCAGTCCGCAATTCTTAAAGCTACAATGGCAGAGATCCGTATCTGTGACCGTAACAACAAACTGATCTGCACACACAGACGATCTTATAAGGAATTTCCTAAATACATCACATGGCTCCCGGGCACCAGTATTACAAAGAAGTCAACTCAAAAGATGGTGCTTACTACAGACGATGGGCAGCCAGCATCGGTCCATACATGGAAAAGCTTATTGATACGGTATTACTTGCACCACAGCACGAAGAGCAGGCATACAACAGCTGTAATGGCATCCTGCATATGTGTAAAGACTTCCCAAAACTGATGCTGGAAGATATCGCAAAAACATGTGTGGAAAGCAATGCCTGCCGGTATTCCTATTTCAAAAAACTTTTGAAAAACGAACAGGACAATCTTTCTGAAAGTTCTGTATATAAACTTCCGGAGCATAGTAACCTGCGCGGAAAGGAGGAGTATCAATGATCGATAAGCCTTCACTTTCCATAGAGGATTATGAAATCTGTAATAAACTTAAAAGCATGCGGTTCTCCGGAATGGCAGAGGCATTGGAAGAGGTACTGGCTGACCCAAATGCAGAGCTTCTTCCGTTCAGAGAAAAAATCCAACGTATTGTCGATGCCGAATGGAACCTGAGGTATACCAAGAAGCTGAACTGTTTTATTAAAAAGGCTACTCTTAAATATCTGGCTGCGGATCTGGATGATACCATTTATCATCCGGAAAGACAGTTAGATACACACATCATAGAGGAACTTTCTAAATGTGAATGGATCGAACAAGGCAAAAATCTTGTCATCACAGGAAAGACCAGCTCCGGTAAGAGCTATCTTGCTAATGCGTTATGTATCTGTGCCCTGCGTCAGTTCAAAACAGCCAGATATATAAAAGCAAGCCAGCTGATAAACGAATTATCCAAGGCTGAAAAGCTGGACAACTATCAGGAAGAGCTGTCAATATATGCCAGATATGATCTGCTTGTTGTTGATGACTTTGGATTAATGAGCATGGATGTAAATAAGTGCCGTAACCTGTTTGAGGTATTTGACAGCAGGGATCCCCACAAATCCATCCTTGTGATTTCCCAGTTTCCGGTATCTTCCTGGTATGACATGTTTCAGGATCATACCTACGCAGAAGCGTGCCTTGCACGCTTACTCAGCGGAGCTTACCGTTTGGAAATGAACGGTAAAAACATGCGAAATATGGAACCTATAAACAAGCAATAAACGGACAGCGCACCGCTGGTGCGAGCCTCTTACACCGCTGACGCGAGAAAGGGGCTCCGTTTATCCGAAATTTGCACGTTGAAATTAAGACTGTCTATAATAATGGTTTCAGAAAACAATAGATTAATGAGATTCACCAGAAAATGATGGAATGCTATGGCACAGTCATTTGTTTATGATACACTAAGATCACCAAAAAGGTAATTTGTATATGCAAAAACAACCTCGATTTCCCTAACGGTCTGGCGAATATTTTGGGTGACGTACAGATATTGGATGAACAGAATTTAATCAGTATGGCCGGCTTCATCCATGTTGGGGCAACTATTGTCGGTGCTGTATTTATTGAGCGCAAGATCATTCATGCAGAAAAATTGAATTTGTTTTCTTTCTTATCTGTATTTTGTGCCATTGTAGGAAACACCGCTCTTATTTTGGCACTTTCATTACAGACAAAACGTAGTGAAAATCCGCATAAATATGGCATTTTCGCTACGTTTTATATGCTTGTAAACACTTTTGGAAGTTATAGCATAGCTTCTTCGCAGAAAAGAGCTCTGCCTATAGTCGGAGCCATCTATATCTTTATAGATGATTGCTTGTTAGTATTTGAACAAGTTCTTTATCAAATACCATAGTATTGCAATGATAATAATAATTGGTATTAACGATATCAAAAAGTTTGTAATAGATTCTATTATCACATAACGCATATTCCAAATTACTATTGCTAGAATGATTATTCCAAGTATGAAAAGAATGCGGAAAACATTTCGCCATTGTATGTTTCTAAAGAAATTACTTATGGCAAGACGATTGTAGTCTCTTTGTATACTACGCTGTTGTTTTTTAAGGCGTTGCATTTCATGTTCATATTCTTCATCGTAATATGCTGATGCAGAATCAGATGAAGGGGGCGATATTATAGGTGGCGTAGATGAAAGTTCAACTTCATGCACAAAAGAGTTTGAATTAGAATTGAATTGGGCAAAATATCCACCTTCAGTGGAAGATGAACTAGAGCCGTTTGCGTTTAGAGAAGAAGTATGAGTCTCGGAATGCGTATTATTGTTATTTGTAGAGTGACCTTGGGTACTATAATTATCTGAAATGTGTTCACTATTGTATGATGCCTGTAATTCTTCAAAAATATTACTTGCGTAATTTTCTACAATATTGTCAGTGGTAGCTGGTATATTTTTATTGAAAGAAATTGGTATAGGTGCTTGGGCAAACCCGTCGCTTATTAATTCTCCATCACTGACTTCATTTTCAAATATTCTTCCACCACAAAACGGGCAATTGTTGTGCTTGCTTGAAAATATATATAAACAGTTATTACATCGATATGACATCAAATGACTCCTTTCTATTCTTGAAATATAAAATTACTAATTAGTGTTGGTATAGGGTGGTTTTTGCCATAAAGCAGACAACCAGTGCTTAGATTTGTTAATTCTTCGGGCGTTATAATTTTTTGACTTGTTTCCCGTTGTACGTCACCGTCTCCATGACCACTGAAAATACGAAAAGGTTGTCTATGCCGATCAACATGGTGTTCTGTGACTTGTCTAAAATAATTACCAATTCCATCAGAAAATGGTTGCGCCGAAATTGTGCTTGCGCACGAAAAAACAAACATTTCCTGTATTTGTCCAAATAAATCAGCTAATTCGTTTGGATTATCAGGAGAAATCACGCTGGAAGTGTTCTCTGAAACAATGCCTGTGCTATAAAAAGATGAACTATGGTCTGATAAAAATAGGCTTTTCAACTTGGCGGATTGGTTAATATTAATTCCGTATTCTACAAGCAAAAAAGGAATATTGGATTCGACAAGATGTTGGATTTCGTAGAAAATGTAATCAAGTACATCTGGTCTAGTACCAGGAATGTTAATGCTTAATAATTGCTTGTTGGCAACTGTACTAATTATACTTGTTTTTGTGTGATTTTGAAAACTACGTGAAGTCCATAGAATGCCACTAATACTATGGGCGAAACTATTAACAGCATTATATACCATTTGTTGCATTCCAGAGGCGGATAATCTACTTGTGATGCTTTGTTTGATATCATTAGGAAGATATGTTAACACCTCATTTCTTAATACATCAAATGGCATACTAGTTAACTCGAGTAATAAATCAAGGCTGTATGGATAATTCCCCCAAATATCATTTCTTTTTGAAAATTGATATTTTATGATTGATAAGTAGTCTGATAGAATACTTCTTAATTGCTGGATACTTGAATCAATGCCATAATTAGTAGATGGGACAATTACATTAAGGATTTCATTATCATTTAAGCCATATAATGGATCATAATATGAAGTTATTGATTGCAAGGCCATTGTTTGATTGGCAAGAATCATTTTGAAATTTGTATTACCCAAGGATGGATTTAAGGTATATATTTTTCCAAGTTGATTTTCGAATGATAGGTTATTATGTAATAAAACAATTCCTATTTTATTGCAATAGCTTGAAAGCAAATTTAATAGCAATTGATCACGTTGAAATGGGATTCCACAAAAGATGCCAAATGATTGATTTGTACTAACAAATGCATCTCTAGCGGACATTTTTGGTATATTATTTATTGATCGAATATGGTTAATATGATCCATAATAACCTCCTTTAAAACATATCCTCTTCAAAATAGAAGAAGAAAGGATTATTCTGTGAAGAAAGACCTACGATAGCCTGACCAGGCTTTTCGAGCAATCTATAGTGCCAAGATTCAACAGTGTTACCGTCACGTTCTTTGTCTATAGGCGCATTACTTTCGTTATGATATCTATAAGAAATAAAATTTGTTCCAAAAAGCCGAGAGACATATTCGCGTGATTCATAATCAACGGTTTTAAGTGCGATTATAGAACCAAATCCACTTAATATTACTTGACCAGTTTCTTTTCCGTAAATTGAGTATATTTGTCCGATACTTTGTAATCCAGCAACGACAGAAACGTGCTTGCTACGACCAAAATTCAATGCATCTTCCAAATGAGTTATTTTTGGCAAGAGTTTTAACTCATCTAAGAAAATATGGGTATGACCATTTGAAAATTCACTTAGGGATTCTTTGAGTGCTAAATCTATCAATAGTCTATAAATGGGAGTCATGGTTTCTCCGATGGATAAATCATATAATATGAAAATTGATTTGCCACCTTTGTCTCTTATTGCTTTTCTTATTGAAAATGAAGGTTGGGTAGCTGTTGGACGTCTAACAAAAATACCTTGGAAACAATCGTAGAGCATGCTTCTAAGTTCTCCGAATACGCCTAAAGCCTGATTGTTGTCACCATTACCAATATATGTGATTAAGCCTTTCATATCGGAATAAAGCTTAAAAAATTCAACAAAATTTGATGGGGTATTGCGAAGTATAAAGTTTACAAGATCATAGTTGTTTAATCGATTATTCCATTCGTTTGGATTGTCATTTTGTCTTCTTATAAAGTAGATAATAACATTTGCAAAAATATCCCTAGCAGCGTTACAGAAGAAGGGTTGGGTTTGAGAGCCTCTATCTTTAAAAAGAATAGACGCAATTTCACGGGCATTTGACTCATAGTCAATAGGCCGATTGCCGTCAACCAATACCTCATCAAAAATATTCCATGTGATGCTCTTGTCTCGGAAACGATGATCGTTTCCTATGATATAGTCGCCCGGTGATAAGAAATCTTTGTGACCAATGTAGTCGCCCTTGATATCAAAAATTAAACTGACACCATCTTTTTTCTCTACGGTATTCCAATATTTCACTTGAGCAACAATCTGATTTAGCACATTGGTTTTTCCGCTTCCTGCACTACCTAATAAAAGAATATTCTTAAAAACAGATGGCTCATCGATGGCAAATGAATGTCCTGAGGCTTGATCTCTGAATATTAAGCGTGGTATGTTTCCTGTTGGAACATATTTTCCGTTGGAAACGCTACTTCCGTAAAGTATATTGTCTGAAATAATTCCCATTAATATTGATTCCTCCTACATTCCATAATCATTTGCAACAGTATTTTCACTAGTATGAGATGACTCTGGACTTGTCACAAATTCATCATCATAGAAGGATGAACTACCATCCATTGTTGAGAATCGTGAATTAGCAGTATTTGTTTCATCATAAAAGGATGAACTATCATCTATAGACAAAAGTTGGGAGCTTTCAGTATTTGATTCACGAGTTATATAATACTGATTATCACATAGATAATTTATTGCTTGATAGCTAGCAGACCCATTATCACGATAAATACCGTGATCTCTGTCTTGAATAACATCATTTAGTGTTTGCTCTATATTGGGATCGTTGTATGTTTCAACGGATGCCTCAAGGGCAGAATTAAATGAATCTATTTTGACATATTCAATATAGTCTTTTTGCGAAGGGTCACATATTCCAGTGTATTCCTCTACGTCAGAAATTGCCTCGAGTGTTTTTAACTGTCCCATTGCAAAAGCTTCTTTTTCGATTCCTTGAATGCGATAGAGTGAGGAATCTGCTTCGGATCTTATGTATGTATTCGGCATTCTTCCAGTTGCTTCTTGTATGCCATGAGTTCCTTCGTGATATATTGTATCCAGTGTATTCCAACTTGGAGCTATAACTGGTATCTCTCTTATTTGTATATTTCCATTTGTGTCAGAATAACTTTGAATGAATGTGCCATTTTTGAGTAGAGATTCATTTAGAGTAATTGTATTGCCAATTTGATACCCGTATGTACCGCCTTGCATTTTAGCCGTTTGAATTGTACAAGGGGCAACCCCGTTAGATAGTGCGTATCGGTTTTCTACTTCTTGACATGCGCCAACTTTATCTTCAAAACTTAATTTATTCCACGTTTTACTAGAAAATAAGGAATGTAGCTGAATGCTACTATAATTGCTAAATTCCTTCATGCTACTCACCTCATCTTCTTAAAATAAGTGCTTTTCCTTTGAATGAATCTTGCAAATATTCATTCATAAGCATAACTGCATCCAAATAGCAGCAATTATTACGCAGTGCTCGTATTAAGTAGATGCTAAATTCTTCATATTCAAAATCTAATTCTTGCTCATATAAAGCATACGAAGTTATGCAGGGCTCCAATCGAGAATCACAATTTTTAATAAATCCATCGATAATTTTATGAACAGCATCTGCATTCCAACTAGGATGAAAGAATGCATATTTTGATTCCAACTTTGTAGTAGAAATGTTAAGCACAAATAGATCCTCCTTATTAAAATTTTTTCTTTATTATATAATAACATAAAAAATTAGATGATTCAATCATATTTCATCATTAAAACACATAAAACTTCATAAAAGATCAACAAAGTTCTTGTTTATAATGTGTAATTATGGTATCATTATTAATAATAGTATTGTTAATAATGCATATGAAAAGTGAAAGCGTATTTTTAAAATGGAGGAATAGATGTATACAGCGAAAAGAATTGGTAGCAGAATAGTGGTTCTACGTGCAGAAGCAGGATTGACGCAACATCAACTTGCTGAACAATTGGAGACGTCGCAGCGAACTGTTGCAGCGTGGGAGGCAGGTGATTCGGTACCAAGAAAAACAATGCAAGTAAAAATAGCTCAATTATTTGGATTGCCTAATGATTATTTCTTTGATTTGAACCCAGATGACAAGGGTAGTGACTCTGAACTTATTAGCTCATCAGAAAGGAAATTGATAAATGCTGTAGATAACGTAATTTCTGGGGCCGGTATAGACGTAAGCGAAGAAAAGAAAAAACAAATAGTGGCTTCGATACAAGAAATCTTAGAAGTAAAGAAATAAATGCTGGGAGGAATGTTAAATGGTGATACCAGTTATAGGAGTTGATTTCGGGGATTGCACAACAATTATGTCTTTTATTGATGAATACGACCCGGTGAATAGAATGAGTGGGGTAGTTCACAATTTAGTACCCTTGAGGTTTTGGGATGGAATTCCAAATGTTTATTATTATTCACGTAAGGTGGGAAAGACACTTTGTGGACAGGAAGCAATTTCTTCTAAGGCAAAACCAGAGCAAAATAGATTAAGAAATTTAAGAAGGCATTTGGGTGAAAAAATTCAAATCGATGATAGAATTATATTTTATGATGATGCAATAACGGAGGTGATTGAGCATTGCATACGGGTGGCAAATAAGTGTCTTGAGGCAGGATGGCATGTCTCTACCAATTTGGTTTCTTTATCGTATCCAGCAACGTATACTTTTGCCCAGAGACAGCGTTTGATTGAACTTGTTGAGAAAGCAACACTTGAAGATGGAAGAAATATTAAAGTGGTTGGAACTATTGCGGATCCGGCAGCAGCGGCATTGGATTATCTTGCAGAATTTGCAAATAAAGATATCGATACAACAACAGTGCTTACGTACGATTTAGGTGGTGGAACGTTTGATTTGGGCCTTGTATCCGTGTATCCAAAGGGGCGAAAAGGTAGAGATGGAAATACGTATTATTATGACATTATCAATACTAGTGGAATTCCGGACCTAGGCGGTGCTGAATTTGATGAAGTAATGTTTCAACTGGTTTCTTCAAAGATTAATGTGTCTTTGGATCCTCAAATGAAAGCGATACTAAAAAATGCTTCGGAGACAGCAAAAGTTGAATTAAGTGATATGACGGATACTCAAATTCAGATTTTTACAGCAAATGGACCGTTAGACATTTCTGTAACAAGAACTGAATTCGAAAGAGTAGCTATGCCTTTAGTTCAGAAAACAATAGATGAAACGAGACGAATGCTCAATAATCATGCTAATCAGAAACCGTACATTATTCTTTTAACCGGTGGGGCGAGTCAGATGCCTATAATCATGCGTGAAATGGAAAAGGCATTTCCAGATTACAAAGGGAGAATAAAAATACATAAACCGAGTATGTCAACCGCATATGGAACAGCAAGATACGGTGTGTATAAATATGAAAATTCCGCGGCTATCAAAGAAGTGTACAATCCAATAAGGATAATAAATAATCTGGGAGATATAAGACAAGTAGGATTTTATGGAATTGCGCCCTATAAGTCGTCAGTAACGATGTTGAGCGGAGATAGTATTTGTATTCAAGAATATGATAGAGAGTTATCAAGTTGGAAAAACATCATTAGCTGTTCGATAAATATATCTATTAGAGTGAGGATAGACATTGCTATTAGTAGTAATGGGGTACTAGATGTTAAAATTAATGAATTTTGTAACAATAAATGTATACAAATTATTTCAACCATGTTAAGCGGATTGAAATAAAAATATATTGTGAAGGAGAGATAGTAATGGAACCAATTATTGGATTAGATTTTGGAAATTTTAATTCATTTCCTTGTTACATTCAGGATTTTAACCCTGGAACTAGAATGGGTGGAATTGTGCATGATTTATTGCCTCGAAAAGCAGTTGATGGAATACCCAGTGTATACTTCTATTCGAAGAGATTGGGGCGAGCATTGTGCGGTGAGGAGGCTGTTACAGGTAAGGCTAAACCTGAGCAAAATAGGTTGAGATACTTAAAGAGGCATTTGGGACAGACTGTGCAAATCGATGATAGAATTATATCCTATGACAATGCAATAACAGCGGTGATTCAGCATTGTATAAGGGTGGCAAATAAGCAACTTGAGGCAGGATGGCATGTCTCTACCAATTTGGTTTCTTTATCGTATCCTGCAACATATACTTTTGCCCAGAGACAGCGTTTGATTGAACTTGTTGAGGAAGCAACACTTGAAGATGGAAGAAAGCTCAAAGTGCATGGAACCATTGCGGAGCCAGCAGCGGCGGCATTGGATTATCTTGCAGAATTTGCAAATAAAGATACCGATACAACAGTGCTTACGTACGATTTAGGTGGTGGAACGTTTGATTTGGGCCTTGTATCCGTGTATCCAAAGGGGCGAAAAGGTAGAGATGGAAATACGTATTATTATGACATTATCAATACTAGTGGAATTCCGGACCTAGGCGGTGCTGAATTTGATGAAGTAATGTTTCAACTGGTTTCTTCAAAGATTAATGTGTCTTTGGATCCTCAAATGAAAGCGATACTAAAAAATGCTTCGGAGACAGCAAAAGTTGAATTAAGTGATATGACGGATACTCAAATTCAGATTTTTACAGCAAATGGACCGTTAGACATTTCTATAACAAGAACTGAATTCGAAAGAGTAGTTATGCCTTTAGTTCAGAAAACAATAGATGAAACGAGACGGATGCTCAATAATCATGCTAATCAGAAACCGGACATCATTCTTTTAACTGGTGGGGCAAGTCAGATGCCAATAATCATGCGTGAAATGGAAAAGGCATTTCCAGATTACAAAGGGAAAATAAAAATACATAACCCGAGTGTGTCAATTGCTTATGGAGCAGCACGGTATGGAACTACTGAAGGAAATACAGATCCGAAAGTGCAAGCTGGAGTAAAGAAAAGATTAGATAGAGATTTAGGAATCAAATTCTATAAGGGGGATTCGGATATCCTTTATATAAGTACTTATTTAAAAGCGGGAACCGAAATCCCATGCGAGACCAGCTTTTTAGAGTCTTCTACGAGAGTTGTATGTAGCGGTACTAATTTTAATGTGTTTGAAGCAAAAATGTTGAATCCCGATCCGCTGAATTATGATAGTGATTATACTTACATTATGAAGGTCAAACTGAATTTTGGAAAGGATGTACCGGCGGGGTATGAAAGCGAGACAAGACTCATTGTGGATTCGAGGGGGATTTTGACAATCGAAGCTAGGGAAAAAGATAATCCGAGTAATATTATTAGCAATACTGTTGAGCTTAAGAGCTTATCGTAGCTGGAGGAATACAAATGAACGATATATTTGGATGTGACATTGGTAATGGATATGGATATATATCTGTATTGGAAAATGAAAATACAGATCCGGTTGTGTTATTGCCTTCAAAAATTTCAAAAGAAGGAATGCCTACTAGTGCATATGTTGCATCTAGTAGTGAAATCGAGGTTTTTAGTGGGAGAAGTGCAATCGATAAGTATGGCAGTAGAAATGCCAATAAACTTGTTCATGCTATAAAAACTAGAATGGTTGAAGGGACGATTAATGTCGGTGGTATTTTTGTGAATACGGACGACATCTATGCTGCAATTGTTAGGGATTTGGTAATACTTGGAAATGAAGCTAGACAGTCTATGGGTAAGGAAAAGATATATGATTTGGTCTTTACATTTCCAGCGTCAATTGCTAATGATATTACGATGATCAATCGTATGCAAAATAGTATAGAAAAAAATATTGTTGATGGTCATAAATTACATGTTGTATCGCGCTTGCCAGAACCTGCAGCAGTTGCGGTAGATTACCTTTACTATATGAGAAATATAGTTGAGATTAACAAACGAATTGTCAAAGATGAATACTCTATCCTTGTATATGATTTGGGGCATGGTACTTTTGATATTGCCTTAGTAAGTATAAAAGGAAATGAGACACCTCAATTGCTTATAAAAGATGGCATTGCTAATGTGGGAGGAAAAAATATTGATGAAATAATATATAACGCATTCTGTGGACAGCTAAATCAAAAATATGGATATATACCAAAAAATGATAATGATAGAGAAAGAATAAGGCAGTATGCAGTTAAGGCAAAGCTGGAACTATCTGAAAATGAAGAGTGGATAGACGATGAGATAATAGGATTAGGCAGTGGTATATATACACTGGAAATGTCAAGAGAACAGTTCAATGAACTTATTGGTGATTTAGTTCTTAGAACTATAGATATGACTAATGACATTTTTGATGAAACAAAAAAGAGAAATATTAAGATTGATGCTATTGTTTTATCGGGTGGATCAAGTCAGATACCAATTATAAAGCAGAGTTTAGAAGAAATTTTTGAGGCGAAAGTTCCTATTCATGGTCATCGCCCTAGTTCAGCTGTTTCTTTTGGTGCAGCGAGATATGCCTACGGTGAAAAGATAAGGATTGAAGAAGAGAACAGAAAAAGAAAAGAAAAGGAAAAAGAGGAAGAAAAACGGAGAAAGGCTGAAGAAGAAAAAAGACGACGCCAAATTGAAGAAGATAGACATAAACATGAAATGGAGATGGCTAGATTAAGAGACGAGACAGAAAAAAAGCAAAAAGAGGAAGAGTATAGGCGGGAGAAAGAACAAGAAATCAAATTTAAGGAATTAGAAGAAAGATTAAAAAAAGAATTACAAGAACAACTACACGTAGAAACGAAAACAAGAAATAGTAGTACTGTTTTAGAACAAGTAACTGACTATAGTTATGGAATTTGGATACCATCACAAGAAAACTTGGCTGGAGAGGTTTTTATGCTTGTTAAGGCCGGAGAAAAATTGCCAGTAAAATCTTCAAAAATTAAATTGGGAACTGCAGACTTTGAGACGACAATAAAACTGTATCGATCAAAAAATAAAGGATCATTTTCAAGAATTGTAGACATTGAAAATATGGCACAAAGTATATTATGGCCTAAATTTTCTACAGAAGCAGGAAGCACATGTGAAGTCAGTATTATTGTTAAAGAGGACTATAATATCGATATAATTTGTGAATTGGAAAATGGTACAAGAATGGTAAAAAGTACGGCAGATGATTTAGGTAAGCTCTATAATTAGGAAGGAGATAAGTAATATTATGTCAGAAATAGATGGAACTGTGAAATCGGCTAAACACATTTATGAAAAGGGCTATGGACCAACATCCCTTTATAAAATCGACGCAGAAGATTTTTATATAGAGCTAAGAGAAGCAATTGAGTCAGAATATAAGAGGCAAGGTTATTGCGAACTGATTGATGAAATTCTATCGAATCAATGGCAATGGCTACAGATAGATGCTATTGTATATTACGCTATTGAAGCTGTTGGTAAAAAGCGGCTATATAAAAAGGGGGAGTGCCAATGCATACCAAATGAATACATACAGCTACGGTCTAATAATGTTCCTTGGAAACAAGTTTATTGCTGCCAGTTTTGCTTTGATATAAAATCAGCTTTGAGCGAAATTAATGAATGTAGAAAAAGGGGGCAAAGAAGTCATATGAAAAGGATGTCAAATCAAACAAACGAGATGATAATAAAGGCAAAGAGAGAAAGCGATAGCATTATTAATGCAGCCCAAGGCGAGGCATCGAAAATTATTGAATCAGCAAAGACAGAAAGCGATAGCATTATTAGTGCAGCCCAAAGTGAGGCATCGAAAATTATTGAATCTGCAAAGAAAGAAGCAAGTCAATTAAGACAAACTGGAGAAAATGAACTATCCGGTATAGGGACTCCGGTTTTTTTGGAAAAAAATATAAATGAAAATCAACACGAAGTAAGTGTGGGAGAATCAGCTACTGAGTATTTGTATTCACAACAAAGAAAATTTAGGCAGGAATGTGAAAGAGAAATATCTACTTTGATAGAACAGAATCAGAAATCACTTGCAAAAAGCGAAGCAATTCATGATCAAATGTGCTCAAAAACGAATGAGTTACAAGTGACATGGATGAAATCGTTGACATCTGCAACCGATCAATTAATAGCACTTAAGGAAGAGTTTTATAAGCATCTTAGAACTTGGCAGCAAGGTTTATATCCAAGCGAATATGAGCAGTTAGCTGAAAGGTATATAGAATTGTACAGAATAATAGACTTGGATAATGTTATTTCGGAGACCATGGTTGATGCAGAGAAAAACACAGTCGTTCTTAAGAAACTGCAATCACTTGATAAGTCGTTACGTATTTTTTTACATAAGTTTGAGATATCTATGAACGGACTTGGCCTTTATGTGTATAGGGCAGAAGGCGGTGATGATTTTGATTATGTATGGCATATGAATGAGGATGATTCCATCGATTGTGCAGGAAAGAAAATCAGAAAATGTATCACTCCTGGAGTTGCAAGACGTGTTCAGGGTGATGATGAAGACGATGTTATTATTCCGGCATTAGTTTCAATATACGAGAGGTGAATAGTGATGGTAGACAAAACAGAGATATTAAAAAACGAAGTTGATAGAATACTGTCAGATCAGGGAAAAAGTACAATTTGTATATTGATTAACACAGATGATTATTCTGGAAAATTTGTAAAGCTAGCTGGAGAAAAGTTATTACTAATAGACGAGACGGATTTCATAGCAGACAATGTATGTGACAGTTTAGAAAGACGCATGATAGAAAAGTATGGTCTATCTAAAAATAATGTTGAGGATTTGGTGAGTAAGGGTTCTGAGGTCAATAGAGAATTAAAAAGATATATAAAGTCTAATAGAATAATAAACTCAATATTAGTTGGAAAAATGTCATGTCAAACCGCAGAGGATGAACTTGCAGAAGTAAAGGGGAATCTTACTATTCTTGTACAACAAATACAAGAATTAATTGTTATTAAGAATTTTCAAGATATATGTTATCTGATATACGGAAAAATGAGCGGCAATTATTTGATAGAGAGATATTTGCGCGAATCGTTATCCTATGATGCGGATTTAGAGGATCCGCTATTATATATAAATTCAGAAATTGTTGATGTTGGAGATTTTGACAAGAAAAAGGTTTTAGATAGTATCCAGGTAGCTTTATGCGGAATTGATGCAAAAAAGGAAAAAGTTAATCTGGTATCTTCAAGAGATAGGGATAAAGACTTCTTTGGTCCAATTTATGTTATGAAAGCTTCGACAATTACGCTTGAGAGTGAATGCGAAGTTTGGAATATAGAATTACCCTTTCAGATAAGCGATAATGAGGCTGAGTTAATAGAAGTAAAACTTTGGAATGACGAAAACAATGAAAATATTTTATTAATAAAAAGATTATCATCAAAAAAGATATATGATTTTGCGCTATAAATGCCTTTTATGAAGGATTTGCGTTGGAGGTGGCATAATGGAAATGAAGGAAAAAAAGAGAATTGAACAACAACTTATTGCACAGGCAAATCGGATTATGGAAGAGGAATCAGACGTGGAGATTATTGCTAATACACTGAGTGCCTGTCAAGCCTTATTAAGGATTATAGATAAGACAGTTTCGACTACAATCTCGCCGCAAGACTTTGAGGATATTTTGGCAGGGTATATTGGTCTTACGGCTAGGATTAAGTATTTTTATCAAACTAATAATGATTATGTTATTGAAAGTGATAAAAAACTTATAAGTCGACTGCTGACTGAGATTAGTTCATATCAGTTGCAGAAAAGTGAATTGGATAGTAAGCACGAAAAGAAATTAGATGAATATACAGAAACAAAAAGATTATATGAAGACAAACAAAAGGAGTTTGATGACTTTAACGAAGAGTGTGCTGTACTACTGAAAAAGAAAAGCACTTTGGCTGAAGAAGTTGAACGCTTAAAAAGAAGGAAAGAGCAGCTTCTGTTGGATCAGGAGAGATTATCTTCCGAAATAGAGGAGTTTGAACCGAGGATCGAAGAACTTACTATGTCCATTATGAAGTTGAAAGATATGTATGATAATTTAGTAGCTGAATATTCAGAATTTGAGCGAATTAAAAAAGGAATAGAGGACGAAGGGGTGGTTGATATTAATGATTTCAATGCCGTAGTTCAACAGAAGACAGATGAAGGTAATGCGCTGATTCATTGGAGTGAGAATACTTTCAATTTATTGCTAGAAGACATAGAAACATTGCAAGCTAAAGTTGAAAAGAAAAGAAAAGCAGGTGCATAGAGGTGGAAATTCGCATTTATAACTATCAAGATGGCGTGACAAAACTTGGTCCGGGAATAAGGTTTATACTTTGGACACAAGGATGCGCAAGATGTTGTAAGGGGTGTATGACTCCGATGAGTCAAGATAGAGATTCTGGTAGGATAATAAGTGTGTTTGATTTAGCAGATATTATTATTCAATCAGGTAGGGATGGACTTACGATTAGTGGCGGTGAACCTTTTTTGCAGGCCCAAGCTTTATACGAGCTAGTAAATTTGATAAGAGCAAAGCGTGATATAGGAATAATAGTTTACACAGGATATACATTAGATGAGATACTACAGTCAAAAGATCTATATATGTGTAGATTTTTAGAGCAGATTGATTTATTAATTGATGGACCATATATTGAGGAATTAAATGATGGAATGAATCTTAGGGGGTCGTCAAATCAGAGAGCAATTGCACTTACAGCCAGATATGAGTCAGATGTGGATGGGTATGGATCGAAAAAAGCGGAAGTTGAGTTTTTTATGAAGGAAGATAAAGTATTAATGGTAGGGGTACCAGATAGTAATACACTAAACAGATTTAAATATGCATTTAAGGAGGAAACAATCGATGAGTGAATATGAATCACCGGAACAGAGACAGATCAGAGAACTTAGGAATCAAATATACAGTTTAAATAGTCAGAATAGTAGACAATCGTCTGAAAATAATTATTTGCGTCAACAGATTGAGAATATAAGAAGACAGCAATCTGTTGAGAATGAACGGGTGATGCAACAGATGAGAGCACAGCAGGAAAGAATTCAGCAACAGCAACGTGCTATACAACAAGAAAGAGTAAATATGAGTTCTACAATTCAAGAATTAGATAGAGAAGTGCGCGAACGAGAAAGGCTCCAAAATGAAAAAATAGTGACTATGCGAGAGCAACATGCTCGCCAAATTGATAGTATGAATGCTCAGTTTAGGGAAGAGACGGAAGGATTGCGTGGAGATATACAACGTGTTCAATCTGATACTCGAAGAAACAGTGAAGAAATACAAAGAACACAGGCAGAAATGAAATCAAGATTGGCTGAATTACGCACCGAAACAGACAGAAAACTAAGAGAACAAAAGGACGATTTACAGAGAACAATTGTATCTATTAGCACGAAGTTAGAAGAAAAAATTACAAGCGTAGATGCAAAAGTTCAATCTTTAGTCTCACAAATGGCGCAGAAAGAAAGCGATGCAAAAGAGTTATCTATATACTGGGTTCAAGAAGCAGAGCGTTTAGTAAGAGAATTAAAAGAAACCTATAGAGACTCTTTGTTTGATGAAAAAAGATTGAGGAGACTTGAGCAAAATCTGAGAGATGCTCAACAAGATATTGAGACTGGACATTATGATTCTGCTATTAAGACGGGAAGAGATACTTTTCGTGATGCAATGGAGATGAAAGAAGATTTAGCTGCATTAGACTTGGAATGGAATTATAGATTTAACACATTGCGTAACACAGAGGAACGTCTGTTAGAAGATTTAGATTCGGCTGAACATAGAGTTTATTGCATAGATACTAATGATGGAACTATAGAGTATGATAATGGCATTGACTATTGGACAAATGGACAGTTAACCATTATTAAGAATAGGATTCAAAAAGTTCGCGAAAAAATGGGTAATCTGCAGAATGCTACCATAGATGAGCTTACAACATATGAGCAAAAAATAAACAGTCTAATTGAAGAACTAGCGCTTGTAGAAAATGCTTCTCATATTAATGTTGCAATGTCATTGTCAAGGTTTCAAACTGCCGTTAAAATCGGCGAAATTTTAGGCGATGAGTTTGAAATGATTGATTCCGATGGTGATTTTTATTGTGAAGAGAATAGAGAAGAGTACCATGCAGTGTATGTTAATCCTGCCACAGGAGATAAAGTCGTTGTAGTAATTACCCCAGTTTCAGATGAAGCTGGAGTTGTTTCAAACCATATTGAACTAATCGCTGGTAATTCAATGGATAATGATATTGTGAATCGCGGGACTATTCATAATGTTGTGTCCGCTAAATTACGAGAAGGTGGAATACAAGATATGCATCTTGAAAGATGTGCTGGTAGACATGGAGATCAATTGCAACAGGTGATTGATAGAGCTGGTGATATTGAGGCTGTTGCAGCAGGAGATGAAAGGGTTAGGGTTGGAGTTCCAGATCGTGAGAGCGGACTGGAGATAACCGAAAGAATTCATAGAGGAACAACATATTAAGAAGTTGAGGTGACTGAATTGGATGAAACATTTTTTTCTTTAGAAAATGCAATGAAACGTTTTTTCTTTGTCACAGGAAGAACATCGGATGAGTTTTATACAGATGGATTATTAAAACTAAACATCGAGCAATTGATTCACATAGAACTTAAAAAAGTTGGTTATCACAGAGTAGTATTTTTTGATAAGAATAATAAGTTATATACATACGATGATGAGTCGTTTGAGTTGTTAAGCAAAAATGGAGATAACGCATCTTTAGGTGGTGGGACAAGGACACCATCGATAAGAAGAACTGGTGGGTTAAAAAATGGAAAAATTGGTCAGGTAAAAAAAACAGTAGCTGATTCTTCAAAATCTACAGAAGGCGTTGCAGAGATTGATGAAACGTCTGAATGGATAAAGGGTGAAAAATCTGGGATAGCAATAAAAAATATTGTTAGTGATAGATTACATATGGGATTAAAGGATGATTTTTTTGTTTCGAGGACAATAGAGGCCTATATGGATGATAAGTCCATAAAAACTGCTATTGTTATAAATGATCCGGCTTCTTTCATAAAGGATTTCAACAATATGTTTCATAGTATGACTACTAAATATGAAAGACTTGGAACTGATAATGGAAATATCATTGTTTTTATTTATCCAGATGAGAGATTTAAGAATGTATATGAGGTTGATCCATATAAAGAAGCTAGTGAAGAACAAAAGGCAAATGAAATTAAAATAGACTGTCCTAGTTCGATGGAAGTTAAGAATATGCTATTATATATGAGAGCACATCATTGTGTGAAGTTTTTGATAAAGGATGTTAACAAAATAGCATTAGCTCTTCATCAAGCAATGGGGTTAAGCGGTCTAGGAATCAAGGAAACATATATTAGAATTGCGGAATATGCAAAATCAAATTCTTATATAAACGAAAGTCTATGTTATGAGGTTTTGACTGTGAAAAAACCTTTATCAGCTGAAGAACAATTGAATTCATTAATAGGAATGAAATCTGTTAAAGAAGCTTTATTACGTTACAAGATTAAAGGAAATGAAATAACGACAACCAGTGGGTTATCGCGCATTAAACCACAACATCCAAAAGAACTACCTGACTCTCAGATGATACATTTTATACTCACTGGTAATCCTGGGACAGGTAAAACTACAATTGCAAAATTGATAGGACAGTTGTTTTATGAAATGGGATATCTATCCTCTGGCCATGTAGTAGAAACAGATAGACAAGGATTAGTTGCAGGATATGTTGGGCAAACAGCCATAAAAACTCGTAATAAAATTATTGAGGCTTTAGGTGGAGTTTTATTTATTGATGAAGCGTATACACTGGCAAAATCAGACGATGCTGATAATGGAAATGACTTTGGACAAGAGGCTATTGATACGCTTGTTAAAGCAATGGACGAATTTAAGGGGCAATTCTCTGTTGTTGTTGCAGGTTATAGAAGTAAGATGGAGGCATTTGAAGCATCAAATGTTGGCTTAGCTAGAAGATTTGGTGATAATCATATACATATAGATGATTATACGCCGACAGAAATGCATGAAATATTACGTTTTCATGCAAAGAAGAAAGGCTTTGTCTTATCTGAGGATTTAGAGAGAGCATTGCCTAACTTCTGTGAAAATTGGGTTAATCAAGCAGGAGCTAATTGGGGAAATGCGGGCGAAGCAGAAAATCTGATTAATTCAATGGTTTTGATATGGAAAAAACAAAATTCTGATATAGAACAAACAGGGGAGAAAGTTTTAGGGAAACAGCATATTCCACAGAATAAACAAGAATATTTCAGAGCACTTTCAGAATATAGAGCAGAAATGATAGATTCGTTTAATAGTATGGTTGGGTTATCAGGTGTTAAGGTTCAAATCGAAAAATTAAGACGAAGAATGAAATTTGGTGATTTGAAAGAACCGGGACATTACATTTTTGTTGGAAATCCAGGAACTGGAAAGACGATGGTTGCACGTTATATGGGACATATAATGAAGAGCTTTGGTTTGTTGAAGCATGACGAGGTTGTTGAATATTCTGCAGAAAGTTTGAAGGCCGAGTATGCAAGTAAAAGAATAGATGGTAAGTTTGATCTGATTATAGAGAAAGCAGTAAATGGAGTTCTTTTTATTGATGAGGCTTATCAATTGGCAAACGATAGCATAGGAGAGAGAATTCTTGACAATTTGTTGACCTGTACATTAGATCATAGGAAAGATTTATGCATTATTTTAGCGGGATATGAAGAAAACATGGATGAAATGCTTGAACATAATCCGGGGTTGAGAGATAGGTTTGTTAATAGAATTGTTTTTGACAATTACAGTGGGGAAGAATTATTTGAAATTCTTATAAAGACATTAAAAGAAGATAATATTTCTTTTGATGATGAGTATCAGGAAAATGCCAAAAGGATTTTATATAAATATATTCCGATTATATCTAAAGAGAGTTCGTTTAGTAATGCTCGCTACATAAAGGATATATTTATTCCGGCCTGTAAGGATGCGAAAAATAATAGGTTGACGGAGGTATACGGTGATTCTGAGGTACCACCAGAAGAGAACCGTTTATCTGGGACAGACTTTGAACCTAGTCTCCTTAGGTATTCAACATCCGAAGTAAAACTAGTTACGTCGAATAGTGCTTTGGAAAAAATCGATAAACTAATTGGTTTTAAAAACGTTAAGAGCGTATTGAGAGAGCTGTTAGAGCAAGGAGAGACTGCTAGACGTGAGAATATGCCAGATTTGTTGGAAGATCTTTCGTTCCATTGGATATTAAAAGGTAATCCTGGTACGGGAAAAACTACAGTTGCAAAGCTTGTTGGACAAGTCTACAAGGAAATGGGTGTTCTTTCAAAAGGGCATACGGTTATAGTTAAGCGACAAGATCTTGTGGGAGAGTATGTTGGTCACACAGCACCTAAAACTCAAAAGAAAATAGATGAGGCTATGGGGGGCATCCTATTTATAGATGAGGCTTATACATTAAAACCGTCTGATAGAAGAGGAGACGATTTTGGTCAAGAGGCAATAGATACGATATTGGAACAAATGAGCTCAAAAAATGGTCAATTTGGTGTCATCGTTGCTGGTTATCCTGATGATATGGATCGTTTTATTAATTCGAACGATGGTCTGAGAAGTAGATTCGAACAAGAGTTTATTTTACCAGATTATACTGCGGAGGAGTTGACAGAGATATTTGTTTCGATGAGTACAAATAAAGGATATTATCCTGATGAAGAACTTGTAGAGCAGCTGCCTTTGCTATTTGACGCCATGATAAAGTCAAGAATCCCTGGGTGGGCTAACGCTCGTGAGGCTGAAAAATTACTTAGAAAGATGACAACAAAATGGAGCAAACGGGAGAATGTTAGAATCCGACTTAATGAAAACGGAGATAAGGAGCGTGTGTTTGAGTGTATTCACATTCCAGACGAGTACATGCAGTATTTTCAATTACAGAAAGAAGAGGAACAGAAGTCAAAAGATTTAACTGATAAGAAAGAGCATATTAAATACTTTCATATTGAACAAAAAGAATTATGTCCGAAATATGCGGAGTTTGACTATGAGATAGCCTTAAGTGAGGATTTTGCTAAGCAAAAAGAGGGTACGGTATTTATTAGAGCATTTTCTGATAATAGTGAAGGCCAGGGAAGTGGAGTGATAATATCTGATTTGGGTTATGTTTTGACTTGTGAACATGTAATACACGATAGTGACGATATTATGGTTAAGCTAACAAATATTTCCGCAGAACCGATGATTAAATGGGAACCTGCTGTAATAGTATGGTTTGATGAAGAACTTGATGCAGCAATATTAAAAATTAATCCGAGAGAAAATTTAGCACTTCCAATTGAGTCAAAAGAGTATGTTAGTCATTCGGGAGAATCAATCTACATGGTGGGATTCCCCTTTGGCGGCCGATTAAGTGATGATTTAAATCTTCTTTCACCTAGTATGTTTTTTGGAAAAGTTGCTTCTGTCCAAAAAAAGAAAGGTCTTGATAGAATAGATGTAAATATGGAGGCAAAACGTGGATGTTCTGGTGGTCCGGTCTTTTCAGAGAAGAGTGGGGCTGTTATCGGTATTTTATGTGGCTCACAGACACACGGCGGTGACGGGGTAGTAGAAGAGGTAAATTATGTCCTGCCAATAAAATATGTTTGGGAACGTATCATAACGAATCAAAATAATAGTCAACAAGGAGAGTAGTGGATGAGGGAGATTAGACAATCAAAGTGCCCTGTATGCGGGACATATCAGAGTGATTCTGCTATATTTAGTTGTGAACAATGCAATTTTAATTTTGCGTTTGTTAAATTCTTTGCTGACGATAACAGCAGAGAACATTGGCTGAATATTGTTAAAGAATACAAGGAACAACAATTAAAAGAAGATGGAAACGTAGCTGAAAATTATATAAGTATTTGTAGAGATTCGGTTAGCTTTTATTCGGCAAAAAAGAAGGAGGTTGTCACTTTGTTTGGTGATGGAAGACAACCGGAGCAAAAGATGGATGTTGCTAAATTTGTTTCAAATGATAATAATTCCGTAGTGTTGCATTTAGATGGTTCTGTTGAAGTTTATGGTGATAATTCTTATGGTCAGTGTGACATAGGTAAAATCAAAGAAGCCACGTTTATAGCATTATCATCTACATGTGTATTTGTAGTAGATTCGGACAAGAACATCCAGGTATTTGGCTCATTGCCACAAAAAACAAAAGATGTGGTGAAAAAGTGGAGAAAAGTTGAAAAGCTTGTTGTGAGTGATTCACTGATAGTATCAATTGATTCGTCAAAAAAAATACGAGTAGCGGAACTGACGGATGGATTGGTAAGTACAATTAAGAATATAGAGGGGTGGAACAATGTAAAGAAAATCTGCGTGTATAAGGACGTGTGCGTTGCTCTTTTCGAAGATGGGAAAATAGCAATGACTCCTTATAACGATAGTTATAACGAAATCCAAACCTGGAAAAATATTAGCGATATTGTGTTTGATGGAACCTATGTGGCTGGATTATCCTTGGATGGGACTATTAAGCTGGCTGGAAAATGTAAATCGACTATTTTGGATGCTGGAAGAAAAGAAGTTGGTTCTTGGACGGACATTGTCTCAATTTGTTGTTCCAATTATGCCTTTGGAGGGTATGATAAAAAGGGAAGACTTCACCTGACGGGTAAGTTTGGTGGAAAAGTTGAACAGCTGATAGAGGAATGGAGTGAAAATGTTCATGTAGAGTAGTAGAGAAGCTGGTGAGGGTAACGAAAATCAATTGGGTAAACCCAAACGAACAAAAGAATTTATTTTGTATTTTAAAAAATATATATGAAGGTTCACAAATGTGATAGAGTTACTCAAAAGGCGATGGTAACTTGGTATAATGAAATATCAATATAAGCAATGAATTAAGGGCTACTGGGGACGAAGTGGACGAAAAATCCCCTGCTTGGGGGCAATTTCCCTGTGAATTAAATGAATTTTTGACCAAGCAATTTCCTATTAAAAGAGAAAATCTATAACGGAGATTGTTTCTTGTATTCCTTATATCACGTTCGCATGAATTTGTTTAATTCATGGATTACCGTGGAATAACTCATCTATAGTGTGAAAATCAGAAGTGACCACAGAGCAGAATTTTCACTTAAGACGGCGGCTCGTAACTTGAAAGACGAAGGATGACGAGGTAGAGTGTTTTCTGTAAAAAGATCATAAAACAGAATTAGCAGGAAGGAGTGGTTTTATGACTAAAATTATCAGAGAGTGGAGTGAAGGCAGCGTCTCAATTGCGGTAGAGGCAGGGAAAGATGATATGAACCGTGAGGGAATCCATGTCCATGTTTATAAAAGAGGACGCCGCACAGGCTCGAGAATCCCCGGGAAGAATCGTGATCTCGACAATAAAGATTTTGATATGGCAAAGGATCTCTGCTATCGCCATATCTCTGAAATAGAAACTCTTTGTGATGATGTAAGAGACGGAAAATATGATGACTGATTTATGCAGGTATAAATTACAGAATAATGTCCATATAGTATCAGGGGCAAAGCACCATTGCATTTATAATCTTAACAGCCGGAAACTATACCATCTGGATTCTGACCATTTGGAGTTTTTATATCGGGTTGTGTCGGAGGATTATGAAAAGGTGCCACCCGAGGTTAGAGATTTTTTTATAAAAGAGGATATTGTGATTCCCCACAATAGCGCATCAGCGGAAGAGATCAGTCCGTATCAATATGAAAAAAATATTGATTTTGCATGGATAGAGATCACACAGCGGTGTAATTTATATTGCAGGCATTGTTACGAAAGTTCTTCTAAAAATGTGGAGATCAGCGACATGTCGATGCAGGATTTTGAGACTGCGGTGAATGCCCTGCAATCTATTGGTATACAACGGATACAGCTGGTAGGTGGAGAACCCCTGATTCATCCGCAGATCGCTGAGATGATCAAAATAGCAAAGGATACCTTTGAGTTTGTAGAAGTGTATACCAACGGAACGCTGTTAACGGAGGAATTGCTGGAATTGATCACGGACAGAAAAGTGGCACTGGCATTTTCCCTGTATGCGGCGGACAGTGCGGTTCATGATTATGTGACTTGTACAAAAGGCTCCTATGATCTGACAATAGCCCGCATCCAAAAGGCGCTCGATTTGGGGAACACGGTGCGAGTAGCATCCGTAGAGATGAAAGATATCCCGAGATATGTGTTTGATGATAAAAGAGCAATGGCAAGGGCTGACTTGCCCCGGGTAACAGGGAGAGCAGGGCTGCATCTGTATTCCCGGGATATGCTGCGTAGAAAACTGATAACGAAAGAGACTTTTCGGAAGCTGTTAAGCGCGGATGATTTTCGTAAACGTCAAATCCTGCGCCTCCCCTTAAATTTAACGCCGCTTTTATGAGCGGCGTGGTTTCCGGCATTCCTCGGGA
>OBJG01000946.1_pt1 | contig 25572 bp, 16 predicted proteins | sample 1517941 | NCBI WGS metagenome assembly OBJG01 (sample SAMN04571712, study PRJEB22368) | human gut metagenome | biome: human gut; material: stool | host: Homo sapiens | place: Luxembourg | collected 2012-09-21
TGCCGCTTCATCCTCTATTTATGGTTCTCGTGCTGCCAATGGTGTAATTTTGATTACAACCAAGAAAGGAAAAGAAGGAAAATTGTCTGTGTCTTATACAGGACGTTTGTCGTATGCACAACCGACAAATCTGATCGACCAGATTACAAATTATGCCGATTATATGACATGGATTAACGAGTCGTTCGAAAATATCGGTCAGCCGGCTCATTTCGCCCAGAGTACAATCGATTTGTGGCGTGAAAAATCGAAAGATCCGAATGGTTTGAACGAGAATGGAGTGCCGAATTATATCGCTTATCCGAATACCAACTGGCAGGATTATTTGTTCGGACATGGCCTGATTAATGATCATAACGTATCCGTTAACGGTGGTTCGGACAAGATTCGCGTATTGATGTCTGCCGGTTATTTGGATAATCCCGGTTTGGTGGAAAATACAGGTATCAAAAAATATACGCTGCGTGCTAACATTGAGGCTAAGATTACGAAATGGTTGACTGTCGGAACCCGTACTTTTGCATCGCAAGAAGACAAAGAGGCCGGAAACTTCGACAATGCTAACAATTATTTACGGCAAACCACTCCCGGTCTTTATCCTGAATGGAACGGGGCTTACGGTTATCCTGAAGCGTCCGAAGAGTCTGCGACGGCTAACTCTATCGGTGCATTTCTTAATGCACAGGATGGATATAAACAAAAAACAAACTTCAATACGACGTTATATTCTACTATAACCCCGTTGAAAGGTCTTTCTTGGGACTTTAACTTAAATTACAAACGGTATTGGGAAGATAATGCCACATGGACGAACCCTTACGAAAAGATCCGTTTCAGCGACGGGACTGTTATGTCTCCAGCTACGGCTCCATCTGACATGACGACTTATTTCTATAACCGTGCAGATTACAGTTATACAATCCAGAACATCCTACGTTATAATACGACGATAAGGGACGATCACGATTTGGGGATTATGGCTGGTTATGAAGAGTACTATTACAAACAGGATACCCGTAATGCACAGAAGAAAGGTCTGATAGATTCTTCCGTTCACACACCCGGTTCTGCAACGGAAATGCAAAGTATCGGAGGTGGGACAATAGACCGTTCCCGTCGTTCTTTCTTCGGACGTATCAACTATGCTTACAAATCCAAGTACTTGTTCGAAGCCAACTTGCGCTACGATGGAAACTCTCGTTATCATGAGGACTATCGCTGGGGTACGTTCCCATCGGCTTCTGCCGCATGGCGTATTTCGGAAGAAGGATTCATGGAAAATACACGGAACTGGTTGGACAACTTAAAAGTTCGTTTGTCATATGGATCTGTCGGAAATGACGGTGGAACGGATGTCGGCGACTATGAATACCAGTCTACTTACGGAACGGCACGTTATTCTTTTGGGGGTATCCTGACTTCCGGTCTTGCCAGTACATCTCTTGCCAACTCGATGCTGTCATGGGAAACATCGACGATGATGAACTTCGGTATTGACTTGAATGCGTTGAATAATCGCTTGTCGTTCACGTTCGATGCTTTCCGCAGCAATACGACCGGTATATTGTATCGTCCTTCCATTTATATGACAGTCGGAAACAAGACCGCTCCCCGTCAGAACTTGGCAGAGATGGTGAAAAAGGGTGTCGAACTTACATTGGGATGGCAGGATAAGGTAGGAGAAGTGTCTTACTCCGTGACTGGTAATTTCTCCTACACCCCGAATAAAGTGACTAAATACAAAGGTAAATACAGTGCCGGATATAACGATGCCGGAGAATGGAGTAGTAACTTAGGGGAAGTTGCTTCCAGTACGTCTGCCGTAAATCCGGTTATCGAAGGGAATATAAAAGGAGAGTATTACTTGAAAAATCCTTATAAAGGAACTGGTAAAGGATTTGCTGCAGACGGAATTAACGGTGGTCCGGTCGATGGTATGATCCGTACGGAATCCGATATGGAATGGGTACAGGCCATGATCGCGGAAGGATATTCGTTCCTGCCGAACAAAACCGTCGGAAAAGATAAGATTTGGTATGGAGATTATGTTTATGCCGATGCAAATGGCGATGGTATTTATGGTGGTTCCGACGATCGTGAATTTCAGGGTATCTCCAGTGATCCTAAATATAATTTCGGTTTACAGATGTCGGCTGCGTGGAAAGACTTCGATATTTCTATGAACTGGGCTGGTGCAGCCGGATTCAAACTGTATTGGGGGTCTTCGACCGGATATAACTCTCCTACAACACGTGTCGGTGTCGCTTTAGGAACGGACATAGCTCTCAACCACTATTTCTTCGATCCGGAGAACCCGACGGATGCTCGTACGAATATAAATGCGAAATACGGTCGTTTGGTGAACGGTGAAAGCGGTTTCCAGAATACGGAGACAAGTTCGTTGTATTTGTTTAATGGAAATTATTTGAAATTGAAGAACTTGACGGTTGGTTATACATTGCCTGCAGCCGTTAGTAAAAAAGCTTATATGGATAATTTGCGTCTTTATGTCTCTATTGAGAATGTGTTTAATATTACAAAATATCCGGGGCAAGATCCTGAATTGGGTGCATATCCTGAATATACGTCTTTGAGACAATTTGCTTTTGGTGTAAATGTAACATTCTAAGAATAAAAAGAAAGTATGAAACTGATTAAGAATATATGTATGATTGGAGTTGCTGCAACCCTGCTGAGCGGTTGTCGTGGTGACTTGATGGACTTGAATCCGTACAGTTCTATTTCTTCCGGTAACATGTGGACTTCGGAAAATTTGGCAGACATGGGAGTTACGGGGATTTATAATCTCCTGCTTTCTGGTAATGTTGCCGGTGACTTGTATAAGTTCGAATGTTTTGGGGTTTCGGCCGACTGTCGTGACCGCGATTATGCGATAACATTAGGGAATATTACGACAAGCGACGGTTTGTTTTCCGGTTATTGGACAATCCACTATGAAGGGGTCAGTCGTTGTAACGATGCCATAGCTAATTTGCCTAATGCACCTTTGGACGATGCAAAACGAAATCGCCTGATGGCGGAATCCAAGTTCATGCGGGCTTTTTTCTATTATAAATTGAACTCGATGTTTAAGGGTGTGCCTCTGTATACGGAACCGACTGAGTTGGACGATTTTACGAAAGGACGCAATACCGAAGCGGAAGTATGGGATCTGGTTATCCAGGATCTGACGGACGCTATCAATACGGCGGATTTTCCCGATAAGTATGAAAAGGGGAGTGCCAGCTTCGGGCGTGCAACCAAAGGAGCGGCTTATGCTTTGCGTGGAAAAGCTTATATGTGGATGAACGAATGGGCGAAAGCCGAAGCTGATTTTCGTAAGGTCGGAGAACTGGGATATGCTCTGTTCGACGGAGAATACAAACAGTTGTTCAAAGAAGCCAACGAACAAAGCGACGAAATGATTTTTTCCATGCAGTGTATAGGAGAAAGTGGTTATGGAAACGATTTCTCGTTCCGTTACGGTTCGCGTGTTGCCTACGGTTCTTGTTGGAACACTTATTTGGTGAGTACGGACTTTGTTGATACGTATGAATGCGAGGATGGCAAGCCATTCGACTGGAATGATTATATCCCCGGATACAACGAGATGGATGTGAATGCCCGTTCCGTTTATTTCTTGCGTGATGGTCTGACCGAAGAAGAAAAATCCAAGATGACTACGGACGGTGCGGATCTGTCCAAGTATTTACCCGAAGGAAACGAAGCTCGTATCAAGGCGGTTTATGAAAATCGCGATCCGCGTCTGACGGCTACGGTAATTACTCCGTATTCTCAATATTTGGGTTCCAATACGAATGTCGATTATACCTATACGTTGCGTTGGCCGTACAGAGGTTACGATACAGCAGAACCGTTCGATGTGAAGACGGATACGAATAACCGTTTCTACTATCTGTTCCGTAAATTCGTAGCGGAAGGTTCTTCCGAGATTCCGAACCGTTCCTATTCTCCGATCGATATTCCTATCATTCGTTATGCAGACGTCGTATTGTCGTTGGCGGAATGTCTGAATGAACAAGGCAATACTACCGAGGCTATCGAATGGGTAAACAAAGTACGTGCACGTGCCGGTGTCGCCCTGTTGAATAGCAATACATATACCCAGGTTACCGGCCAGGATAATATGCGTGAACGTATCCGCAACGAACGTCGTTGGGAATTTGCCGGTGAAGGAGTGAATTTCTTTGATGAAATGCGTTGGAAAACATTGCATGAAAGTAAGTTCTTCGAAGGAGCCGGATTGAAACAGATTTGGGGAACGATCCAATATTCTTATTCTTGGGCAGGCGACTATATTTATAATTGGGCTGTTCCGAAGAGTGAGATTCAAATGAATGAAAATTTGAAACAAAACGAAGGTTGGATCGATTAGGTTTAGATTATTTTTTTTAACATAAAAGCGTTTGGCTTTGGTCAGGCCGTGAGGTTGTAACCAAAGCCTTTTTTGTGTTTCTAAAACCGAAACCGGATGGATAAGTAGATCTATTTTTGCACGAAAATGTTTTTCTTGACCAAATCTGCTATAATTATATATCTATTGCTTATATTTACAACCTTTTTAATAGATAAGCTCGTCGATAAATATATTGACTTGTAACGTCTGAACAATATCTATTTATTTATTCCAAATACAAAAATGTATTTTTTGCACTGAAGAAGAAATGAGAAAATGGCGTATTGAAGACTCAGAAGAACTCTACAACATCACAGGTTGGGGGACTTCGTACTTTGGTATCAATGACAAAGGTCATGTAGTGGTAACTCCTCGTAAAGACGGCGCCGGTGTAGATCTGAGAGAGCTGGTCGACGAACTGCAATTACGGGATGTGGAGGCTCCTGTACTGATCCGTTTCCCAGATATTCTGGATAATCGTATTGAAAAGATAGCGAACTGTTTCAAGCAGGCTTCCGATGAATATGGTTATAAGGCGCAGAATTTCATTATCTATCCGATTAAAGTAAATCAGATGCGTCCGGTAGTGGAAGAGATTATCGGTCATGGCAAGAAGTTCAACTTAGGGTTGGAAGCCGGTTCAAAGCCGGAACTCCATGCGGTGATTGCGGTCAATACAGATTCGGATTCTTTGATTATCTGCAACGGTTACAAGGATGAGAGTTATATCGAACTAGCTTTGCTGGCACAGAAAATGGGCAAACGCATTTTTCTGGTTGTCGAAAAGATCAACGAACTGACTTTGATCGCCAAGATGGCCAAGCAGTTGAATGTCCGTCCGAATATCGGCATCCGTATTAAACTGGCATCTTCCGGCAGTGGCAAATGGGAAGAGAGCGGTGGCGATGCCAGCAAGTTCGGCTTGACGTCCAGCGAATTGCTGGAAGCACTTGATTTTCTGGAAAAGAAAGATTTGACAGATTGTCTGAAGCTGATTCATTTCCACATTGGCAGTCAGGTGACCAAGATACGCCGTATTAAAACGGCTTTGCGCGAAGCATCACAATTTTATGTACAACTGCATGCGATGGGCTTCAATATCGAGTTTGTGGATATTGGTGGCGGACTGGGAGTCGATTATGACGGTACTCGTTCTTCCAATAGCGAGAGCAGCGTCAATTATTCCATCCAGGAATATGTAAACGACTCTATTTCTACAATGGTCGATGCCAGTGACAAGAACGGTATCCCGCATCCGAACATCATAACGGAAAGCGGGCGTTCGTTGACTGCCCATCATTCCGTTTTGATATTTGAAGTGCTGGAAACAGCTACGCTTCCCGAAATGGATGAAGACTTCGAAGTGAGCGAATCTGATCACGAGCTTGTGCATGAACTGTATGAGATTTGGGATAAGCTGAACCAGAGCCGTATGCTGGAAGCCTGGCACGATGCGCAGCAGATACGCGAGGAAGCGTTGGATTTATTCAGTCATGGTATTGTCGATTTGAAGACCCGTGCCCAAATCGAACGCTTGTATTGGTCTGTGACGCGCGAAATCAGCCAAATTGCTTCCGGGTTGAAACATGCACCGGATGAGTTTAGAAAGCTGGACAAACTATTGGCTGATAAGTATTTCTGTAATTTCTCGCTTTTCCAGTCCTTGCCTGACTCTTGGGCGATCGATCAGATTTTCCCGATCATGCCTATCCAGCGGTTGGATGAACGTCCGGACCGGACGGCGACTTTGCAGGACATAACCTGCGACTCGGATGGCAAGATTGCCAACTTTATTTCGACACGCAATGTTTCCCATGATCTGCCGGTACATTCGCTGAAAGGAAAAGATGCTTATTATATCGGTGTCTTTCTGGTTGGGGCCTATCAGGAAATTCTGGGAGATATGCACAATCTTTTCGGTGATACGAATGCAGTGCATGTAACGGTAGATGAAAAAGGTTACAACATCGAGCAAGTCATCGACGGGGAAACGGTTGCTGAAGTGCTCGATTATGTTCAGTATAATCCTAAAAAGTTGGTGAGGACACTGGAAACTTGGGTGACTAAGTCTGTAAAGGAAGGTAAGATTTCGGTTGAAGAAGGTAAAGAGTTCCTTTCCAACTATCGTTCCGGCTTGTATGGGTATACTTATTTAGAGTAATCCCAGTCGCTGAATTCAAAACTTAGTTGTTCCCAGCGGGCTTTCTCTTCGTTCTTCTCGTAAGGATTGGAGACCGAAAGCCCGATCAGGCGAATCGGGTGAGTCGTATATTCGATGTCTTTCAACAGTCCTTTGGCTAAAGGTAGTATTTCAGCTAAAGTCGTCAGTTCGTGGCTTTGGGTGATGCTTCTTGTCTTTTGGTTGAAATCATGGAATTTAATTTTTAAAGTAAGGGTATTTCCTTTGAAACCGGTTCGTTGCAGCCGTTCGATCAGTTCGGTCGCAACATGATATAATTCGATGATAACGGACGATTGCTGCGAAATGTCTTTTTCAAGCGTATGTTCACAGCCTACGGATTTGCGGATTCGGACGGCTTCGACAGGGCGTAAGTCTATCCCTCTTGAAAATTCATAATATAAAATTCCTGCTTTTCCGAATTGTCGGGTGAGCATTTCTTGTGAACAAGCTCTCAACTGTTCTCCGTTATGGATGCCTAATGAGTGCATCCGTTGGGCGGTGACCGGACCGATCCCCCAGAAGGATTCGATCGGCAGACGTTTGATGAATTCTTCCGCTTGGGACGGATGGATGGTGCACAGTCCGTCCGGTTTGCGGTAGTCAGAGGCGATTTTAGCCAAAAACTTATTATACGATACCCCAGCCGAGGCAATCAGATGCAGCTCCTCCCGGATTTTTTGCTTGATTGCTTTGGCTATGTCGACGGCAAGCGGGATGTTTTGTTTATTCTCGGTAACATCCAGAAACGCCTCGTCCAGTGAAAGTGGCTCGATAATGTCCGTATATTCGTGGAAGATTTCGTGTATCTGGCGGGATACCGCTTTATAGACATCCATCCGTCCGGAAACAAATGTGAGCTGAGGGCATAGGCGTTTAGCCCTTTGTGACGACATGGCGGAGCGTACGCCAAACTTCCGGGCTTCGTAGCTTGCTGCCGCTACGACACCCCGTTCCTCCGCGTGACCGACTGCAAGCGGAATACCGCGAAGTTCCGGATTATCCCGCTGTTCCACGGATGCATAGAATGCGTCCATGTCGATATGTATGATCTTCCGCTCCATTAAAATCCGTTCATCGGAACCAATACTGTCGGTATGAGTAACAGGAATCCGACTATTACCAGAAGCAAGATGAATTTCCATGCCCAGCGAAACCATTTATCGTAAGGAATACGGCTGACACCCAGAACGGCGATCAACACTCCCGATGTCGGGGTGATCATATTGGTGAATCCGTCTCCGAACTGGAAGGCCATCACGGTCGCTTGCTTTGACAATCCGATCAAATCGGAGAAGGGAGCCATGATCGGCATGGTCAGGGCTGCTTTGGCACTTCCGGAAGGAATGATCAGGTTGATCAAGGTCTGGATCACGTACATCATGCCGACGGTCGCCACTTGTCCGAGCCCTTCCATCCCTTTTGCCAGGTTGTAGAGAATGGTGTCGATGACAAGCCCTTCTTTCAATATCACGATAATACCACCTGCAAGGCCGACAACCAAGGCTGCGCTCATAATGTCCTTGCATCCGTCCAGAAACAGTTTGACCAGTTCGTTGGGAGTCCGGTTGTTGGCGATGCCGGCTGCCAGTCCGAGGGCAAAGAACAGGGTGGCTATCTCCATGATATACCAGCCATATCCCATCACTCCCGTTATCAGATAAAAAATCGTGAAGAAGAGGAGGTTCAGGATATAGAGATGGACTGTCTTGCGTAGGGCGAACAGGGAAGTCAAGATAAAAGCAGCTGTTAGAATGGGGAGGAGAGGTAGTCCTTTGATAACGCTGTTCCCGATTTGTAAAGTTGTTGCAGGATAGTAAGCTGCGAAAATGATTTGTATGACTGCCAATGTGCCAAAACTGATCCAGGCGGTACGTGGTGTATGATAGCTTACATTCAGCGAGTTATTGCTATGTAGGTCTCGCCAATACTGGTCCTCTTCGTAGACTAATGATGCTTTCGGGTTTTTCTTTACTTTAGCAGCATAACGCAGTATCCAGGAGAAACCGATCATATTGATTACGATCCAGCAAAATATCCGGTATTCGATTCCGGAAAAGAGTGGAATACCGGCCAGTCCTTGCGCAATACCGATTGTAAACGGGTTCAGTATCGCTCCGGCAAATCCTAATCCGGCGGCGACAAAGACCATGTAAACGCCTGTAATGGAGTCATACCCCATCGAGATAGCCATCGGGACAAGCACCAGGCAAAATGCGATGGTCTCTTCACTCATCCCGAAGACAGCCCCGAATATGCTGAATAGTAGCATGATGGATGTCAGTAAGAAATTCTCCACTCCGATCTTGCGCAGGAAACGGTTGTTTTCCATTTTACGGGCGCGGCCGAGGAAACTGACGGTTCCGATATCGAAAGCCTTACTGTCGTTGACGATCCAGAACGCCCCTCCGATGATCAGGATGAAGACGATGATATCTGCCTTGTCGACAAATCCTTTGTAAAAAGCCGAGAACACCTGCCAAGTTTGCGGAACATGTTCTACCGCTTCGTAGACAACCGTTTTTTCTCCGGCGGCATTGATACTCTCTTTGTATTGTCCGCCCGGAATGATCCAGGTGAGGGCGGCACAGAAAAGAATGATATAAAATATGATGGAGTATGTATGTGGAATCTGTCTCTTTTTCATAATCCGTTTTCGTTTTCTTCATCCGTTAATGGACCTATTTCGGGAAGGATGGCACGTGCCTCCCTGTCGCTGAGGGTGTCTACATCTTTCAGTTTGCGCTGGATCACGCGTGTGCGTGTCCCTAACACCTCTTCGATCTGTCCGCTGGCCGTCTGCAAGTTCTTCTGTGCTTTTTCCAGCATGCCGCCTACCTTCTCGAATTCTTTCTTTACCGCCCCCAAGATGGTCCATACCTCGCCGGAGTGTTTCTGGATAGCGAGCGTGCGGAATCCCATTTGCAGGCTGTTCAGGATGGCAGCAAGCGTTGTCGGACCGGTGACGACTACTTTATAGTTGCGCTGTAGTTCTTCCAGCAGGGAAGAACGGCGTACGACCTCCGCATAGATTCCTTCGAAAGGCAGGAACATGATGCCGAAGTCGGTGGTGGCGGGGGGAGCCAGATACTTGTCGGAAATATCCTTTGCCATCTTTTTGATAGTTGTTTCCAATAGCTTTCCGGCTGCTTCTATAGCCTGTGTGTCGGCATGATCGTATGCATCGAGCAGCTGTTCGTAGACGTCTTTGGGAAATTTTGCATCTATCGGCAGATAGACGAATTCGCGGACATCGTCACGCCCCGGAAGTTTGACGGCAAACTCCACGACGGCATCCGATCCTTTGCGGGTGTGCACATTCGCCTCGTATTGCTCCGGCGCCAGGATTTGTTCGAGAAGCATGCTTAATTGGATTTCCCCGATGTTGCCGCGTGTCTTCACATTGCTGAGGACACGTTTCAAACCACCTACGTCTTGTGCCAGCGTTTGCATTTCTCCAAGTCCTTTCTGTACGCTTTCCAGTTGTTCCGTCACAAGCCGGAATGATTGGCCGATCCGGTCATTCAGTGTCTTTTGCAATTTCTCGTCTACGGTCAGGCGGATTTCTTCCAACCGTTTTTCCGTGTTGGCGACAAGCAGGCGTTGCTGTTCGTCCAGATTGGCAAACTTTTCGCGTTGCAAGGCATTGAAGGAAGTGATCCCCCGGTCGAAAGCATCCCGGAATTCGTTCATGGAGCGCGTCAGTTCTTCCCGGTTATCCCTGGCGACGATGCGGCCTTCTTCCCGGTTCAGACGAAAATCTTCCCGAAAGTTTTTTTCGATACGTTCAAATGAACGTTGCATTTCGTCGAGCAGCCGTTTCAATTCGCCTGCGATGTCCGAATGGTCTTTCCGGGGGCGGAAAAAGACCTGTAAAGCAATGATTACAACAAGTAAGCAAATAATCAACCCATCCATTTCTTTCTATTTTGGGTCAAAGATAGAAAAAGAGTTATCGAGAGCAGTAATTAAAAAGAGTTAAAAGGAAAAACATTATTCAGATTCCTTTGTTTAAGTTATACAAAGCAGCTTATATTTGTAAGCCGCTTTTGATAAAGAACATAAAATACAACAAAAGATGGCAAAGATAACATTTAAAGGTAATGAAGTCAATACGAACGGTTCATTGCCCGCAGTTGGAGCAGAGGCTCCTGATTTTAAGGGTGTAAAGAGCGATTTATCCGAATTGCATCTGAAAGATTTAAAAGGAAAGAAAGTCGTGATTAACGTGTTCCCAAGTTTGGACACTGCCGTGTGTGCCGCATCGGTAAGACGTTTTAATAAAGAAGCCGCTTCTCTTCCTAATACTGTGGTGCTTGCCGTATCAAAAGACTTGCCTTTTGCGCAAGGACGTTTCTGTACCACGGAAGGTATCGATAAAGTGATCCCACTTTCTGCATTCCGTTGTTCTTGTTTTGAAAACGGGTACGGGATGTTGATGGTCGATGGTCCGCTGAAGGGTTTGTTAGCCCGTGGCGTGATAGTTGTCGACGAAGCCGGTAAAGTTGTTTATGAGGAACTGGTTTCCGAAATAACGAACGAACCGAATTACGAAGCCGCAATCGCTTCATTAAAAAACTAATAAAGTAGATTATTGTTTTTCATTGGTTAAAGTTAAGGGTTAGTGTAGAAGGCCGCCGGATGTGAATCCCGCGGCCTTCGTTTTTTATAATCCTGACCAGCTCATCGTTAATTTGGCAATTGTCTTATGGCTTAGTTTTGAAACAAAATCGGCGGAGGTATTGGTTTGGGTTACTATCATGGCTATGCATTCCCAATCTTTATCCGCTTACGACGCCTTTCAATCGAAGATTTGAGGAAAATAGAATATATGTACCAGTATCAAAGATATTAAAGTGGTTCACAGATTAACTTGTAACCGATTCCTCTTACGTTCAAGATCTTGATGCGAGAGTCTTTGTCCAATTTGTGGCGCAGCTTGGTGATGAAAACATGCAGGCTGCGTGCATTATAAAAGCTGTCGTCTCCCCATAGGCTCAGCAGAATGTCCTTGCTGTAGATCGGCTGGTTCTCGTTTTCGCATAGGCGTTTCAATATTTCGGATTCTTTGTAGGAGAGTTTGTCGCTTTCTCCGGCTATCAGCAAGGTCTGGACTTTCGGGTAGAAAGTGTAAAGCCCGATCTCGTAGAATTCGGTTCTTCCCTCCTCCTGTTTATATTTGATCAGGAGGGCTTTAGCGCGAACGACCAATTCACGCAGACTGAACGGTTTGCGAACATAGTCGTTGGCTCCTAATTCGAAGCCGAAGACGATGTCATCTGTTGAAGAACGGGCACTCAGGAAGAGTACAGGCACTTCTTTATTCTCCTTCCGTATCCGCCGGATCATTTCGAACCCGTCTATTTCCGGCATCATGACATCCGCGATAATCAGGTCGGGAGCATACTTGTAGAAACGATCGATCCCCTGCAGGCCGTTTCCTGCCGTTATGACTTGGAAGTCTTCTTCTTCCAGTGCATCTTTGATGATCATGGACAGGCTCGCTTCGTCTTCAACCAATAATATCGATTTCTTGTCTTTCATGTGTTTGCGGTAATGTGATTATGAAGCAACTTCCCTTTCCGGGCTGGCTTTCTACCCGGATCGTACCGTTGTGCATGTGTATCATTGTCTTGACATAAAACAGCCCGATGCCGTACCCTCTTACGGGAGGTCGCTTGCTGTTGGAAACCCGGTAGAATTTATCGAAGATATGTGCCAGGTGTTCTTCTTCTATTCCGATGCCGTTGTCGGTAATGCGGATGATGACCGAACCGTTGCGCTCTTCTGCCGTTATCTGGATGTGCGGACTATCACCGGAATATTTGATGGCATTGTCCAGAATGTTGCTCAAGATGTTGTAAAGATGTGTTCTGTCGGCTTCCAGTATAATCCTGTCCGGCATGGATTCCAGCCCGACATGAAAGGGTTTGGAGGATTTGATGCTCTGTTGTTCGACGATTTTATCGAGCAACCCGTTCAGGTCTACTCTTTCGTATTTAAGTTTGAAATCCTTTTTACGTTCCAGGCCGAGTGAAAGAATTTGCTCGACCATATTGCCGAGACGTAGCACTTCCTCGTGACAGATATGCAAGTATTTGTTTGTCTTTTCTTTGTTTCCGGTTATGTTGTAATGGATCATGGCTTCGATTGCTGCATAGGTGATTGCTATCGGGGTTTTCAATTCATGCGTGACATTGTGCGTAAAGTCATCTTTCAGTTGTTCCACTGTCTTTTGGTGGATCAGGAACCAGAACATATAAGCGAAAGAGAGGATCAGGATCAACAGGATCAGGAATGAAGAGAATAGGATGCCCGACATCATCCGGATCGTATCCCACCGGGTTGGTTCGGTATAAACCAAATAAGCCCTTTTATGATAGGTCGTGTATTCCCATTTGTGTAGGTCGTATTCTGTCTTGTCCAGGTCTGCCGGAACGGATGAGGCGATGATCGAACTGTCTTCCAGATTCCACATTTCGGTATGATGGCGAATATCCAGCCCCCTCTTTTGCAGGTGGGAGGACAGGATGCTGTCGAACTTTGCAAGGCCGACCGGTTTGACCGAATCGATCACTTCATGTAGAGCTTGCTGCATCTGTAAGCCTAACTCTCCTAACGACCTGAAATCGTTACCGACCTCCACTGCCGTGCTTTTTAGCATTTTACCCGCTTCGTTACGGAGTGTCTGGCTCCGGTATCGGGGATGATAGATATTCGTATCTAAAGGCTGCACGCTCAGTTCGGGAATAACCGAATCCTTGTCAGGAAACCGGGTACTGAGAGCCGCACCGCCTTTCGTATCGGCAATGGCGGATGTCTCTCTTTGCCTGTGCGTGACCCTGCTGAGGAAATCGGCCCGATTGAACAGTTCGATATGATCTGCATTTTTGATCGCCATCCGGATCTCTTCCTGGTTCTGCTTTTGCCGTGAGTGGTAGAGGCCGGTTATCCAGAATAGCTGATAGATGAAGAGGCCGGACAACGACAGGATGACCAGAACGATTACATATTTGAACGAAGATTTCATGTAAACAAATGTAGGGAAAGTTTATCTGATCCGGTTTATTTGGTAAGACTAAATAACATTCGTGCGGGGGGGATGTTATATAGTCTTACCAAAAAGAGGCAAAGTTTGGAACTCTCGTTTCCGAATATAACCTTTACAAGAAAAAATAATACGATGAAGCATTTCTATCATTATTTGTTGACCGTTTTTCTGGCAGGGCAAGTACCTGGATGGGGGCAGAACGCAACGGAAAAGAAACACATCTTCGTGAACGACAGTATAACCGTAGATCTTCCGGAGGTGTTTGTAAAAGCGGAACGGCCGCTGGTGAAAGTGTCGGAAGGCAAGTTGCAGTACGACATTCCGAACCTGGTAAAAGATAAACCGGTCGATAACGCTTTTGATGTGATAGGCGAATTGCCCGGTATACAAAAAGATGGGGATAAGGTGTCGATTATCGGAACCCCTTCGACCTCGATCCTGATCAACGGACGCAAAAGTTCGATGACAGCGGAACAATTGGCTGGCTTATTGAAATCCACATCTTCATCCAAAGTAAAACAAATAGATGTGATGTATAGCACGCCTCCCCGGTTTGGCGTGAAAGGTGCATCCATCAATGTCGTAATAGAAAATGACAAATCTTTGAAAGACGTGCTGAAGGGGGAAATCTCTTTGACGGGTAAGCAAGGTTATTTCTTTTCTCCATCCGGTCAGGCGAACCTTTCGTATATCGGGAAGAATTACTCGGCTGATATCTCTTATTCGGCCGCTTATGATCATGGACGCCAGGAAGAGGAAATGATTGCCCGACCGACTGTAAACGATCGCCCGTACGATATTAGGCAGGATGACTGGTATAATAATGTAAGCCTTTCTCACAATATACGGGGAGCTTTCGATTTCGATTTGAAAAGTAAAGACCGCTTGTCACTTTCCTATACCGGCCGTTTTTACGACCCGGATAAAGTATCGAGAAGAGGCGCGTTGACCGAGTTTGTCGATATCCGGCGGGTAGAGACGGAGCTGGAATTGTCCGGCGCTTCGAATCTGCATAATGCCCGGATGGATTATATCGGTCATAAAGGGTTCAGAGCCGGGATGGATTATACTTTTTATAAGAATGACGACAAGCAACATTTGGTTAATGACTTTGAAAAAGAGGAAGAGCAGACAATCTCAACTCTGTCTTCCCAGCAGGTACAACGTGTTGATCTTTATATGAACGACAGTCGTAAATTGAAAAAAGAATGGATGTTGGATTACGGAGTAGATGCTTCTTTTTCCGATACCCGTAACGAGTCCGGTCAGTCGATCAATGGTGGAAATGCTCCTGAAGGAACTTTCCGCCTTAAACAAAAAGATTATTCAATGGGTGCTTTTGCCGGTTTTACGAAACAATTCGGGAAAAAGGTTTCATTGAATGCATCCCTTTCCTTGCAGTATTATAAAGCATCCGTCGATTCGGCAGGAAAGAAAAAGACATTATGGAACAGGGCCGGCCTTTTCCCTCAATTGAATTTTACTTACAAGGTGGCTCCGTCCGGTATGCTGATGTTTTCCTTTTCGAGTGATAAAACCTATCCGTCCTATTGGATGACTACTCCTACTACCTATTATATGAATGTCTACAGTTCTATAATCGGGAACCCGGACCTGAAGCCGCAGCTCTCTTATTCGATGCAACTGAATTATGTCCTGAAGAGCAAGTATGTATTCGGCTTATTTACAAATATACAGCCCGATAAAATACAACAGATGACGTACCAGCGCCACGATGAGTTGAGGTCCGTATTCCAGACAGTGAATATGGATATCTACAATATGTACGGAGCGGTCGCCGTCATCCCTTTCAGGCCTTTTGATTTTATGAGTTCCAGGCTGACGCTGATGGGCTGTGCCATTCATAACAAAGGGACGCTTTATGATGTCTTTTTCGACCGTAAAAAACTGTTTGGCCGGGCCGAATTGAACAATACCTTCTACCTGACCGAAGACCGGAACTTGTTGTTGGAGTTGCGGGGCTATTGTATATCTCCGGTCATACAGGGATTGTATGATGTCGATCTGATATACAACGTGTCGGCCGGTCTGACCTGGACATTCGCGAAAAAGAAGATGCGCCTGACGGTTCGGGGTAATGATTTGTTCGAGGGAGGCAATCCCGTTACCCGTGTGGATGAACAGGGGCAGAAAAGCCGCATGAAACTGTGGCAGGATAGCCGGAATGTGACACTGACATTACGGTATAGTTTCGGTGGCTACAAAGAGAAAAAGGCAAAAGAGGTAGACACTTCACGTTTGGGGACGGGGATTTGATATGCTTGCTGTCCAAATACCGGGATGAATCAACTGATGGCGGAAATGTTGGGAGGTATAGTAAATAAGTCTTGAAGAACAATTGTTTGTGTTATTATATTTTATACCTTTAGCGCTGACTTGCTAATGCTATCCTGTACCTCTTAGTTAGTTATCCTGTACACCCTGGTAAACCATCCTGTACACCTTGACCGATTATCCTGTACAGGCTGTTGTTACTGAGTGGTTACTAATAAGATAGAGGATGGTAACCTTTGAGATAAATCGTGTTAATGTTAAATCTAATAGAAAGATAATAGTATGGCGGTAAGATACAAGCTGACAAAAATCAATGACAATATTACTGATAATAAGACGGTAAAGTATTCGGTAACGACGGTAAGCTATGACAATGTGAATTTGGATGCTTTAGCCGAGCAAATAGCCGGATCCAGTACATTTTCCTACGGCGAAGTGAAAGGACTTGTGGAAAATCTGACTATTCTGATTGCGGAAGCTCTGGAAGGCGGCAATACCGTGACGATCGACGGTTTGGGAACATTTTCCGTAACTGCCCGACCCAACCGTGAAGTGGAAGATCCGTTGAAAATCCGTGCCGAGTCTATTAAGCTGAAAGGAATTGGCTTCAAACCCAGCCCGAAACTGAAGGAGAGGCTGAGAAGTATTGAGTTTACGAGGATGAAATAGGTTTTATACATAAAGTTTACGGGAAGTATTTGCCATTTGCAATCTTACCAGGTAATAATTTGTATAATAGTTTGTTATTCCATTGCAAATATCTTTTTGAGTTTGCAATGGAGTTTGTCATTAGTCATAAAACAAAAGTTGCACAAATGAGTCCGGATATGAAAATAACACAAGTGAAGAGTAATGGTAAGTCTTTGAAAAATATAGAGTTGCCAGATGTGATGACTGCGATAAGATCCGGCGAACAAGCCAGGGTGGTGAATGAACATCGGGGGATATTATCCTCTTCAATGCCTGGCGATCGGAACATTCATGCGACGGATATTCCTGTTTTGCTTTTTGCCGCCCGGTTCAGGAAGAAAGAAAGCAGGATAGAGTATCAGGCGTATAACGGGCTGGTGCTGATGGATGTCGGCAATCTGGCGGATAGGGAAGAGGCCGTGGAGGTGAAGCGACTCGCTTCCTTAGCCCCGCAGACAGTGGCAGCCTTTGTCGGTTCGAGCGGGAAGAGCGTGAAAATACTGGTTCCTTTTGTGTTGCCCGATGGTTCCCTTCCGGAAAAGAGGGAGTTGGCCGAGTTGTTTCATGCGGTGGCCTACAGGCGTGCAGTGGCCTTTTATCAGGCTCATCTGCAACGTCATATAGAGATGGGGGAGGAGGCATCGTTGGAAAGAGGATGCCGCCATTCTTTTGATCCTGGTTTATATTATAATCCGTCGGCCACACCGTTGATTCAGGAGCAACCGATGCAGATGCCTGCCGAACCGACCTATCGGGAGGTGGTGGCCAAAGAGGAAGATCCGCTTTTGCGCATGATGCCCGGATATGACCGCAGTCGTATCGTTTCCCGTTTTTATAATGCCTGTATGTTGGACGCCCTCGAAAAGACGGGTGGCTTGGATGAAGGAAAAGAGGTCAGGCCTTTCCTGACAAGGTTGGCTGAAAATTGTTTTCGCTCCGGTATTCCGGAAGAGGATGTGGTTCGCTGGACAAAGATTAGCCGGAATCTCGAACTGTTTGAAGAGGAGATCCGGGAGACGATTCACATGGTGTACCAACTGTCGAAGTGTTTTGGGAAGAAGCCGGTGATGCCTGCCGAGCAACTGCTTTCGATAAAGACGGACGAGTTTATGAAACGACGGTATGAGTTCCGGCGGAATATGCTGGCAGGCGAAGTGGAGTTCCGGGCAAGAGGTTCGTACTATATCCATTTTGCCCCGGTTACCGAAACGGTTCTAAATAGCATCGGTCTGAATGCGCAGGCCGAAGGGCTGGCTCTTTGGGATCGCGATGTGAAGCGGTATGTCTATTCCGACAGGGTTCCGGTCTTTTATCCGTTGGAAGATTATCTGGAATATTTGCCGGAGTGGGACGGTAAGGATCATATACGTGCACTGGCCGATACGCTGCCGACCGCTAATGCCCAGTGGCGCAATCTGTTTTATATCTGGTTCCTGAGTATGACTGCCCATTGGTACAGGCGCGAGCATTTGTATGCGAACAGCTCGTTGCCTTTGCTGGTCGGCCCGCAGGGATGTGGCAAGTCCACCTGGTGTCGGAATTTGTTGCCGCCTTCGCTTCGTATGTATTATACGGATAGCATTGATTTCAGTAACAAACGGGATGCCGAACTGATGCTGACTCGTTTTGCCTTGATCAATATCGATGAATTCGATTCGGTCAGTTCCGCTTACCAGAGCTTTTTAAAGAATGTCCTGCAAAAGCCGGTTGTCAACGCCCGCCAGCCTTATAAGCGAAGTATTCAGGCATTGCACCGGTATGCCTCTTTTATCGCGACCTGCAACAATTACGATCTGTTGACCGATCCGACCGGAAGCCGGCGTTTTATCTGTATCGAGATCTCCGGTACGATAGATAATTCAACATCGATAGACTATGAACAGTTGTATGCCCAGGCAGTGGCTGCTTTAAAGAATGGCGAACGTTATTGGTTTACTTCCGAAGAGGAGTTCTCGACAACTCGTAACAATGAAGTATTCCAGCAACTGCCTGTCGAAGAACAGTTGTTTCTTCAGTACTTTCGTGCCGCCCGGCCAGGAGAGGAGAGTCTGGAATTATCCGCCATTGAAATTCTCCAGTATCTGCAAAGTGAAAGTGGCATTAAGTTGGGCAATAAACGGTTGACCTACTTCGGCCGCCTGCTCCAGAAGAACAAGATCCCTTCACGCCGCACGATGAAAGGAACTTGCTATTCGGTGGTGAAGGTGGGATAATGTAGGGTGAATAACAAATGTTATTGCAAATGAAAAAGAGTTTGCAATGAAGTAATGGGTTATTATATAGTTACTTATAGGTCGCTATTGCAAATGGCGAATGGATAGCGGAAAATTGTTGTATGATTGAAGCATAAGCGTAATCATGTTGTTTATAAAGTAATCTGTAACTTTGTCGCCAAAGTTAGGAATAAGCTTTTTAATATAGATGATGAATAATGAATAAAAAGATACTTCAGTTAGCGCTTCCTTCTATTGTTTCCAATATAACGGTTCCTTTGTTGGGATTGGTCGATGTGGCGATTGTCGGACATTTGGGGGCCGCTTCCTATATCGGGGCGATTGCGGTAGGGGGGGATGCTGTTCAATATTATTTACTGGTTGTTCGGTTTCTTGCGGATGGGAACGAGTGGGATGACTTCACAGGCTCTGGGGAGACGGGATCTCCTGGAAGTAACGAGGGTTTTGTTCCGGTCGGTCGGTGTCGGGATTCTGATTTCTCTGGCTCTGCTTCTGCTCCAGTATCCGATACGGGAAATAGCTTTCTTACTATTGGATACGACGGATGAGGTGGAACGGTTGGCTTCCTTATATTTCAATATTTGTATTTGGGGCGCACCGGCTGTGTTGGGACTGTATGGCTTCTCCGGTTGGTTTATCGGAATGCAGAATTCCCGTTTTCCGATGTTTATTGCGATCACCCAGAATGTCGTGAATATCGTGGCGAGCCTGATCTTCGTCTTTGTGTTCGGCATGAAGGTGCAAGGGGTTGCGACGGGAACACTGATCGCTCAATATGGAGGCTTCGGGATGGCTGTATTCCTGTGGTTCGTATTCTATCGGAAGCGGTTGAATATTCGTGTTTGCTGGCATGAGATCATGGATAAGGTCGCTATGCGTCGCTTCTTCCAGGTGAATGGCGATATTTTCTTTCGTACGCTTTGTTTGGTGGCGGTTACTACATTTTTTACTTCTACAGGTGCGAGGCAGGGCGATATCGTTTTGGCCGTTAATACATTGCTGATGCAGTTGTTTACGCTCTTTTCCTATATCATGGACGGTTTTGCCTATGCGGGCGAGGCTTTGGCGGGACGTTATATCGGTGCTCGGAACAAAACAGCCCTTAGTCGGATGATCCGTTTGCTGTTTGGCTGGGGAATCGGGTTGTCCCTTTCGTTTACCTTGCTTTATGGAGTAGGCGGGAAAGGTTTTCTCTCCCTCCTGACGAATGACTCTGTTGTCATACAAGAGGCCGGAACCTATTTCTATTGGGTGCTGGCTGTCCCGCTTGCCGGCTTTGCCGCCTTCTTGTGGGATGGAATCTTGATCGGTGCGACAGCTACCCGCCTGATGCTTTATTCGATGTTGGTCGCTTCCGGCACTTTTTTTTTGATCTATTACCTCTTTTTCGGAATGATGGGAAATCATGCATTGTGGATGGCATTTCTGATATATCTGTTGCTTCGTGGTAGTATGCAATGGGTATTATGGAATCGCCACAATGAATTAGCGTAATCGGTCGTATGCCCATTGTGCCGGATTGTTTAATATATAATTGGATATATTATGATACGCCTTTTCATCCTGTATGATATGTTCATAATAATTACGTTGCCATAATTTTTGACCGTGTAGATTAATCATTTTTGTCGATTGATATTTAAAATATCCCACAATATGCCCCAGTGTCACCACGTAGGGGCGGGGTTCGCCCGCCCTAAATGCATCCCGATCGATTTTTATAATCGCATGGAAATGATTTGGCATAATAACATATTCGCAACATTCGATATTGGGGTATTTGTGTTCCAAATCCCAATAACATTGTTGGATTATTTCACCTATGGGTTTAATATCATTTATAACCCTTCCTGTGAATAATCATATCCTTTCAAACGGATACTGTGACGATGGTGGATGTCTGGATTGTACTGTTTCATAGTCGATGGTTGTCTTATTGGCTTAATACGAGTCTAAATATAAGGAAAAAGCCGGAAATCAAGAGAAGATATCCGGCTTTTATGAAATTAGATACGCTCTATTATTGTCTGTAGCTTGCTAATTCGTCGGCATTGAATTTCAAGATAAAGCTGCTGTGTTTTTCCACTTCCGCTTCGACATAATTCAAGTATACGACAGCTGATTTGGCAAACATTTCAGGAGCCTTTGTCGCGTCTTGGATCAGCAGGTGAGCCATGATGCAGTCGGCTGCCATTTCATAAAGGCGACGGGCAACAAAGTCCTGCAATTCCTGGTTCTGTGCTTCCTTCACCTTGTTCATGCAGGCTTCGAACTTATCGGCCATTTCAACCAAACGGCCTTTCAGCGGTTCCATTTCCGGAGAACACGGGATTGTTTCGAATTCTCGGATGGTAGCCAGATAGGAACCGTTGGTCACGTAACGGATGGCTGCAACTGTCTGCAACTGCGTCGTCCCCTCGTAGATGGAGGTGATGCGGGCATCCCGGTAGATACGTTGACAAGCATATTCCAGCATGAAGCCTGAACCACCATGAATTTGGATACAGTCGTATGCGTTCTGGTTGGCATATTCGGAGTTCATACCTTTTGCCAGCGGGGTGAAAGAGTCGGCTAGTTTGGCATATTTTTTCTGTTCCTGACGTTCTTCCGGAGTCAGCTTGCGTTCACGGGCGATGTCGTCCAGTGCTTTGTAGATATCTACATAGCGGGAAGTCTGATACAGTAAGGCACGGCCGGCATCCAGCTTCGCTTTCATGATAGACAGCATGTCGTAAACAGCCGGGAATTCGATAATTGCTTTGCCGAACTGTTTGCGTTCCTTTGCGTAAGCTAACCCTTCGTTGTAGGCGGCTTGGCTCAGACCGACAGACTGTGCGGCGATACCCAGACGGGCACCGTTCATCAGCGCCATCACATATTTGATCAAACCTAATTTGCGGTCTCCGCAAAGTTCGGCTTTCGCATTCTTGTAAACCAATTCGCAGGTAGGAGAACCGTGAATACCCAACTTGTTTTCGATTCGGCGGACATCTACGCCACCTTGGCGTTTGTCATAGATGAACATAGACAGTCCACGCCCGTCTTTCGTCCCTTCTTCCGAACGGGCCAAGACCAGATGAAGGTCGGCGTCTCCGTTTGTGATGAAACGTTTTACACCGTTCAGACGCCAGCAATTTTCTTTTTCGTCGAAAGTCGCTTTCAGCATCACGGATTGCAAGTCGGAACCGGCATCCGGCTCTGTCAAGTCCATAGACATCGTTTCACCGGCGCAGATACGCGGAATGAAACGGCTGTGCTGGTCTTCGTTTCCAAATTCATATAATGTCTCAATACAATCTTGCAACGACCAGATGTTTCCGAATCCAGCATCGGCAGCGGCCACGATTTCGGCGCACATGGTGTACGGCGTGATCGGGAAGTTCAAACCACCGAAACGGCGCGGCATGGTCATACCGTTCAGGCCGGCTTTCACCATTGCATCCAGATTCTGTTTGGTCCCGGAAGCGTATTCCACACGTCCGTTTGCGCAGTGGGGGCCTTCTTCGTCAACTCCTTCGGCATTGGGAGCGATGATCTCACCCGTGATTTCGCCTGTGATTTCAAGCACTTTGTCGAACGAGTCCATTGCATCGGCATAATCCTGCGGTGCATAGTCGAACTCTTCTTTATCTCTGTAATTGCGTTCTTTGAGTTCGCAAATACGTTCCATCATCGGATTGTTCAAGTGATACTTGAGTTCCGGAATGTCTGTATAATAATTTGCCATCTCTTTACTTGCTGTTCTGTTTGTAATACTTAATCATCTTCGGAATCACCTCCTCAACAGTGCCGTTGATCACGTAGTCGGCAATCGTGTTGATCGGAGCGTTCTCGTCGTTGTTGATAGAGATGATGATACCTGCATCCTGCATACCTGCGATATGCTGGATCTGTCCGGAGATACCGCAAGCGATATACAATTTCGGACGGACCGTCACACCTGTCTGGCCGATCTGGCGGTCATGGTCACAGAAACCGGCATCAACGGCTGCACGGCTGGCGCCTACTTCGGCATGAAGTTCCTTTGCCAGTTCGAACAACATATCGAAACTTTCCTTGGAACCCATTCCGTAACCGCCGGCTACTACGATCGGAGCACCTTTCAGGTTGTGTTTGGCCTTTTCTATGTGGCGGTCGATGACCTTTACGACATAATCCGTTTCCGGAACATATTTGGCGACGTCGTGTTTTACCACTTCGCCTTTATAACCGGCGTCCAGAATTTCTTTTTTCATCACACCTTCGCGAACAGTCGCCATCTGAGGACGGTGTTCCGGATTGATGATCGTCGCTACGATGTTACCGCCGAAAGCGGGACGGATCTGGTATAACAGGTTTTCGTATGTTTTACCAGCTCTTTTGTCTTCGTGCGAGCCGATTTCGAGGGATGTACAGTCTGCTGTCAGACCGCTTGTCAGTGCAGAAGAAACACGGGGGCCTAAGTCACGGCCGATAACCGTTGCTCCCATCAGGCAGATCTGCGGTTTTTCTTCTTTGAACAGATTGATCAAAACAGAAGAATGAGGAAGGGAAGTGTACGGGAACAGACCGGGAGCGTCAAAAATATGCACCTTGTCCACGCCATAAGGCATCACCTGCTTTTCAATCCCTTCCAGTCCGGAACCGGCCACAATGGCTTCGAGTTGGCAGTTCAACTGGTTGGCTAACTTGCGACCTTTGGTCAGCAGTTCGAGGCTTACATCGGCAATCGTTGTACCTTCAAGCTCACAATATACAAATACATTATTCATATTGTTCAATCTTTTTTACCGTATGAATTGTCAATTATCAATTGTCAATTATCCGATAGTGTGGTTAGCTAACAGTTCAACAATCAAATCTTCCACATCCTTGTCTGAGCTGGTCAGCGTCTTGCTTTCCTTTGCCTGGAACACGATGTTCTGAATCGCTTTGACTTTTGTCGGCGAACCGGACAAACCGCATTGTGCGAGATCTCCGTTTACATCGGCAACACTCCATTCCGGAATATTCAGGTACGGGCGCTTTTCATACAGTTCGGGGTATGGCAGTGCCGATACGCCTTCCGGATGGCAGGCGGGAGCGGGAACTTTTTCCTGCGCGCCCAATGCCCGTTTGTATTTCATCACCAACTTGGCATTACGCGGACGGCAGGGGGCAGCCGAACCGTTGACCGTAATCACGATAGGCAGCGGACCTTCCACTGTTTCGACACCACCGTCGATATGCCGTTTCACTGTGATACTGCGATTCTTTTCGTCTACGTTCAGGATTTCTTCGGCATATGTGACCTGTGTTAATCCTAACTTTTCAGCGACTTGAGGACCTACCTGTGCTGTATCGCCGTCAATAGCCTGGCGTCCTCCGATGATAATATCGTAGTCACCTATTTTCTTGATTGCTGTGGCAAGCGCATAAGACGTTGCCAAAGTGTCGGCACCGGCAAATGCACGGTCGGTTAGCAGATAACCACCGTCTGCTCCCCGGTATAAACCTTCACGAATAATTTCAGCTGCACGCCCCGGACCCATTGTCAACAAGGTTACCGTAGTTCCCGGATAGGCGTCTTTCAAGCGGAGGGCTTGTTCTAATGCGTTCAGATCTTCCGGGTTGAAGATTGCGGGAAGTGCGGCCCGGTTGATAGTTCCGTCCTCTTTCATCGCATCCTTTCCCACATTGCGTGTGTCCGGAACCTGTTTCGCCAATACAATAATTTTTAAACTCATATTATAGGAATATTAGATTTCTATATTGGATATTTGTTCGAATTAACCTTCTGAATACTGACCTGCAAAAGTAATCAAACATTCTTTATATCAAAGAACTTTCGTCTGGAATCTGCACACTTTAGGTTTTTTTGAGCATATCCTTTCTTTTTACTTACCACCTTACTAATCACCATAATTTAGGCACGGATTACACGGAAAACACGGAAAGAAAATAAATTTATCCGTGTAAATCCGTGAAATCCGTGCCTGAAAGATCGTGATAAAGGTGCTTTGGCACCGTTTTGTCAAGTCGAAATCGAGTAATAGGTTTGCGCCGGTTTATATTAAATTTCGCATGCACAAAGTGTTGGAATCAGGTTGCGGTCGCCATACGCATTGTCTACGCGGGCTACATTCACCCAGAATTTGCTGTCGTGCAACCATTCCAGCGGGAAGGCGGCCTTGCTGCGCGGATACTCGTGTTTCCATTCGTCGGCCGTTACTTCATATTCGGGATGAGGAGCGTTCTTTAATACGTTGTCTTCCTTTGAAGCCTTGCCTTCTTCCACTTCCTTGATTTCGTTCCAGATACATTCCAGCACCTCGACGAAACGATCCAGTTCGGCTTTGCTTTCGCTTTCGGTCGGTTCGACCATCAGAGTGCCGTGAACAGGGAAGGAAAGAGTTGGAGCGTGGTAGCCGAAGTCCATCAGGCGCTTGGCGATATCGCCTTCATCGATGCCCGAACGTTCTTTTACCGTGCGGCATTCCAGGATCAGTTCGTGACCGACGCGACCTGTAGCACCTGTGTAAACGATTCCGTAAGTGTCTTTGAATTTGGCTGCCAGATAATTCGCATTCAAGATCGCGGTCTTGGTGACCGTTTCCAACCCTTCTGTTCCCAACATGCGGATATAAGCATATGTGATCGGCAGAATGCCCGCGCTACCGTAAGGTGCGGCGGAGACTGTGTTCAGGTCGCTGCCCCATAATATCGGATGCTGTGGCAGGAACGGGAC
>OBJG01000965.1_pt1 | contig 24911 bp, 14 predicted proteins | sample 1517941 | NCBI WGS metagenome assembly OBJG01 (sample SAMN04571712, study PRJEB22368) | human gut metagenome | biome: human gut; material: stool | host: Homo sapiens | place: Luxembourg | collected 2012-09-21
CAAGAGATCACTTCGAAAGATGTTTACGATGCGGCCGTGTCAGGCGACAAACTATCTCAAGAGATTTTCGAGTATACCGGTACAATCTTAGGAGAAGCATTCGCCGATTTCATCGCATTTTCAAGCCCCAAGATGATTGTCCTGTTCGGAGGATTAGCAAAGTCGGGCGAACTGATCATGCGTCCTATCCGCGAAGCTATGGAAAAAAATCTGCTTGCTATTTACAAAGGAAAAGTAAAACTGGTACTTTCGGAATTGAAAGAGAGTGATGCCGCCGTATTGGGAGCCAGTGCTCTGGGCTGGGAAGCCAGCTAATCGGCATTAGATATATTAAAAGAAAAGGGCTGCAATGCAGCCCTTTTCTTTTAATACAAACTTATTTATTTCTCCTGCAAAGCCTTGTGCATAGCAGCCGCAGCACGCCGACCGTCTCCCATAGCAAGAATAACCGTAGCACCACCTCTCACAATATCTCCTCCTGCATAAATATCAGGTATTGAAGACTGCAATGTGTCGGCATTGACGACAATCGTCCCTTTCAGAGTTACTTCAAGGCCCTCTATGGAATTAGGGACCAACGGATTAGGAGAAACTCCCACACTGACAATCACCTCGTCGATATCGATGGTCTCGATAGCTCCCGGAATAGGAACAGGAGAACGCCGACCAGAAGCATCCGGCTCTCCCAACTCCATTTTTTGAAGTCGCATTTGACAAACTCTTCCCCGTTCGTCCCCTATATACTCGACAGGATTATGCAATGTCAAAAATTCCACACCCTCCTGCTTGGCATGATGTATTTCTTCTTTACGAGCTGGCATCTCGTCCTCTGAGCGACGATAGATTATCATAACCTTTTCCGCTCCCAGCCGACGAGCCGTCCGAACTGAATCCATCGCCGTATTACCACCTCCGATAACCGCCACTCTACGACCTCTCCACACCGGTGTATCGGAATCCGGATTAGCGGCATCCATCAAATTCACTCGTGTCAGATATTCATTACTCGACATCACCCCATTCAAATTCTCGCCCGGGATATTCATGAATCTCGGCAAGCCGGCTCCGCTGGCAACCATGATACCCTTAAATCCCATCTCATGAAGGTCGTCATACGAGAGCGTCTTCCCGACAATGCAATCGGTCATAAACTCGACTCCCATACGACGAAGGTTCTCTATTTCAACGTCGACAACCTCGTTGGGCAATCTGAACTCGGGTATACCGTATTTTAGAACACCTCCTATCTCATGCAAAGCCTCGAACACTGTGACTCTATATCCCCATTTAGCCATATCTCCCGCAAAAGAAAGTCCACAAGGGCCCGAACCGACTACGGCTATTTTCACTCCGTTACATGGCTTCATGGCAGGGAGAGCGACCTCTCCCGAAGCGTGTTCATAATCGGCAGCAAAACGCTCCAAATAACCGATAGCGATCGGTTCTTTTTTCAATTTTTGAGTATAAAAGCATTTCGATTCACATTGACGTTCCTGTGGACATACTCGCCCACACACCGCAGGCAAAGCACTCGTTTCTTTCAACGTACGAGCCGCCGACAAAAAATCACCCCGTTCTATATTTTTAATAAATTTTGGTATATTGATCCCAACCGGACAACCAGTCATACAAAGAGGCTCTACGCAATCGAGGCAACGAGTAGCCTCCAAAACGGCTTGTTCACGTGTAAGCCCACAATTCACCTCTTCCCGATTAGTTATGCGGTAAGCAGGATCGAGCTCTTTCATTTTCACCCGAGGTATATCGGTACGCTCCTTAGCCTTTCTACTTCTACGCAGCTCTTCTCTCCATTTTTCGGCACGTTGTGCCGATAATTCTTCTTTATTCATAAATATAACAAAACTTGTTACTTCGATTCCAAATCTTTATAGGAAGACAATCGCATAAGCATTTCGTCAAAATCCACTTGATGGGCATCAAACTCCGGCCCGTCTATACATACGAAACGAGTTTTTCCGCCCACCGTAATCCGACATGCTCCACACATACCGGTTCCATCTACCATAATCGTATTCAGAGATGCAACCGTGGGTATATCGTACTTTCGAGTCAATAGAGAAACAAACTTCATCATCACCGCCGGCCCTATGGTCACACACAGGTCTACCTTCTCCCGATTGATGACAGCCTCTACACCTTGTGTTACAAGACCCTTATTACCATACGAACCATCATCGGTCATAATTATTACTTCATCTGAATATTCCCGCATTTGTTTTTCAAGAATAATCAGCTCTTTCGTGCGAGCGGCCAACACCGTAATCACCCGATTACCAGCTTCCTTCATCGCCGCAACAATCGGCAATAAGGGAGCACAACCGACACCACCGCCACAACAAACTACCGTACCGAATTTTTCGATATGAGTCGCCCTGCCCAACGGACCTACTACATCTGTAATATAATCCCCGGGATTAAGAGCACACAATTTCGAAGAAGACTTTCCTACCGCCTGTACGACCAAAGTGATTGTCCCGGCCTTGACATCGGCAGCAGCAATCGTAAGCGGAATACGCTCGCCCTTCTCACCGACTCTCACGATAACAAAATGACCTGCTTTACGAGCCTTCGCAATCAGAGGGGCTTCTACGACAAACTTTACAACTTTTTCCGAAAAATATTCTTTCGCTACAATCTTATTCATCGATTTCTATATTATCTCTCTTTCTTACAAAATTATAAATTTCCTTCCCGAAAAATACCCCGGACAAGGACTATTTACGTTCATCTGTCTTTTATTAATCATGCCAAACCGCATCCCATTTTCACATCTCATGCAAAGATGCTAAATTTTAATGAAACTCCGATACCTTACATAAAATTTATCCCTGCTTATACATCTATAACAATCCACCCCAATTACTTTAAAAAGGGATGAATTACATTTAAAAATCAAATACCAATAACAATTTAATAAAAAAAGGCTGAACTTCAATAAGTTCAGCCCCTACTACATCTACTGTACCATTTCAAAACACGATTACACAGCTACCTGCCTCATTCGCTACTACACTTATAGTTCCTTGTGTTTCACTCCACTTACAGGAAACACCTTCACTACTTTCATAAATTGCAAAGTCTTTACCAACAAAACGTTCCGGCAAAGCAATCTGTCTATTAGCCGCTTTTTTAAAATCTATGTAAACAGCCTCTTTGTCTCTGATATATCCGCAATAACAAAGCAAATCTTCATCGTCTGCCACAGGAGAGACAAACCATGTATAAGCCCCTTTCCAATAGTCCGTATCGCCCTTCGAACGCGATTTGCTGCCTATGACTTTATGATAACTCTTTCCATAAGAATTACCGATAAATACTACGTCCGAAGCATCAACCTCTCCTCTTGTTCCCAAACCTTCATTAAACATGTGTGCCGACTGATAAGCGGTCGAACTTTTCTCTATAAATCGGTGAAAGTTAGGATAATTGGTCTTTGTAAACCTATCGACCTGTGCCTGTGGAATCCAACCTATATATTCACCTTCTGGCGTAAAAGTACATTCTTCGTCTTTAAACATCGATTGCATGCCATAATAACGATTTACAGTAACACTACTTTTATTCATATAGGTATGAGTCACCTCTACATTTATAGTATTTCGGCAGATATTATAACTGCTAAACTCCTTACACAAGGTATCGGAAAAAAGATATTTCCCATCTTCTTGATAGGCGCTAGCCGGATTGTAAATATAACTCCACACATACACTCTCACATCGGTAGCATTCAACACAGCATCTCCGGTCAACTCTTTATCGTTACATTTAATAATGACTTTATCTGTAAAAGCCGTTCGGGTCGTATTATCATCTGCATAAGAATGATTACCCCCACACCAACCACCAGCCATCAATTCAAACGGACCAATGTTATCACTAGTTGCCTCATTCAATAAGGTCATACTTGCAACATCTTGAGAGTGAGCGACCGGCTTACTCGAACTATTCGCAACAACTCCCACCTTCGAAAAAGTGTACAACTTATTGAACATACATTTCTCAAATACATATACGATATCGTTACTTTCATCAAGTTTCGACGATACATAAAGAGCATCTCCAATCCGTTCCACCACACAGCTCTTTTGCAAATCGATAGGCGGATCATAACTCTCGGCCGAATCACAACTTGGACACATTAAAGCAATCCATAATGTTCCACATAAACTTTTCATCAACTTATTCATAATTTTACTTTTTATGTCGTTCTACAATCAATTCACACAACTCGTCCATGATTTCCTTATCTCTTTCATCTTCGGATTTATACATTTCATAAATGGCTCTACTTCCACTATAATATGCAATCGGAAGATCAAAAAAGACTCCATTGTCCTTGAAAACATCGATATACGATTTCATTCGAGAACGAAAAGAAACCGGCTCATAATCAGATAACGCACGAGAATCGAACTCCATCTCGATAGCCATTCCGTTCTTTTCACTTTCTTTACAAGCCTCTTCCAATCTCGAATCTGGAATATTTTCTTCAAAAAAATGGTTGGGTTGAAGATAGGCCATATCGAAACCAAGCTCTCTCCATTTATCATAACCCACTGCTTTCCAATAAGGAATCCAATAAAACAATAGATTCTTCGAATGTATATATTCGCTCACCGACAAGGATAAATCACCGTTATAAGCAATATCCTCGTCCACCCAATAGAAACCGGCAAGATCCAAATTCTTATAATTGGCATTACGGAAAGACTCCAAAACCCTATCGACGTACCACCGTGTGGCGGCTACTTGGTCTTCCCGATACAAAAAGCACAATGTTTTACCATTCAGTTCACCCCAATCTCTCTGTCTAAACATGGCAGCTGGTAACCCGATAACAACCCGATGACGAAATTCGGGCTCGCCTATCTCTTTTTTCACAGTCTCAATACAAGCATCGAGAGCAGATAACGATTTTCCCTCCTCGAATAATCTTTGTAACAACCACTCCCATTCTTGCTTCCTTGCATCCTTACCGTAACCTTGCGCATAACGCCGGCCTTTCCCATCGCTAAACTCCAAAAAGAGAAATCCGTCAAAAAGCCATTCTTTTCGGCCATCTTGAAATTGATGCATTACATACGGACGAAACTGCTCCTCCGTCCAGTCCATTCGATTTATTCCGCCCTGATAAATCAACGCCAAATCCTTTATGGTATTTTTTCTAAATGCTCGTTCCAGACAATCGCCTATACACTCGGCATAACGAAATTGTCCCAAATCGGTAAAATGGATTCCATCGACCGTCGCCTCATAATCATCGCCTATCAAAGCCTGAGACGGGACGTAATATATATTTTTCTCCTTTTCTTTTTGCAGCTCCTTGTAGACCAATTGCAAAGCTTCATTCTTTTCACGTATCTCATCGGCCAACACCCGATTATAAACAGCACTCGGAAACTGAGGGTCTTCCACGAATATGATAGGCGTCGTCCGATGTTTTTTTCTCAAAATACGATAAAAGGGAATTGTCAGCTCTTTTATTTGAGAGACCGACGCATTCGGCACAAAATCCAATACGTATGCCGAAGCCTCCACCTCGCTCATCAATTCGGCGATCTCCTTATCTAAAAAAGCATTTGCACTAAACCCTAAATTTACGACTTCTCTGTCAAAACGGCGACCGATAATATTAGTAGCTGCCATTCCCGGACGTGATGCACTGGCTCCTTGAAGAATGCTCGTCCCATACATCACAATGGGATTCTCTCGATCGGGACTGTTCAACTCCGACGCAACAATCTCCGCCCCCGGGTCGATACCTATTTCGAGCTTATCGATACCGTCATAAAGCGGCAAATAGAGCATAAATTCTCTTTCTTGGGGTAACATGTTCTTAACGATCGTCACATGGTTTTCTTTCCCGGTAGGAATAGCACTATTCACGAACTGCCACTTCCCGTCTTGCAGACAATACAAGTCCAACCCTTTGACTGCCGTCGCTGTAATGTGATTGAACTGATTATTATATTTAACTGTCCATCTAGCTCCCACACTCGTAGAATTAGTTCTAAAACGAACATACAATCCGGCCGTATTCTGGCTCAAATTCCACAAAGCTTTACGCACTGTCGGCTGCATATCGGAAGAAAGCCGAGAGTACAATGGATTCTTACAATCTCTTAATTTTCCATATACAGGAAGAAAGCCTGCTACATCATGAAACGACCGCTGTGAACGAAGTAATTCTTGCAACCGTTCAGGCTCGTCAGTCGTAATATAATCGACACCCCTATCGATACACCACTGCATATCTTCCAAAGAATTGACCGTCCATACATTTACCTTCAATCCTAAATCATGACATTCCTTTATCCACCCGATGTGCTTTCTAAACACATTGATATGATAGTCCTGTCCCGCCGCATCGATAAACTTTAAATCTTTCGGTAGCCGAGAACCGTTCAAATAATACACCGGTGTACCTTTGGGGGCTTGCTCGATAAGTTCCAACAAACCCTCGGCCGAAAATGTAATATATTCTACCCGTTTTTCGAGACCTTTTTTTTCTGACCATCTCCACAATTCGTTTCACGGCTTCGGCCTCTCTCTGTTTATCTTTATGAGGCTTCAATTCACAAATCAAACGCACACTCAACTTTTTAGCCCTATTCAAAAACGCATCAAGCGTAGGAACAGTCTCTCCATTCTTCAATTTTTGCTTCAACAACATTTTCGACGAAGACGACTCTATATCCATACCGTTTATAACAGCATCATGATTTACAATCAATACGTCATCTTTCGTCAGCCAAACATCGAATTCCGATCCGTACACACCTATCGAATCGGCCAGTTCAAGTGCCCGTAAAGAATTTTGAGCCGAAGAAGGTGTCTTCCAATATCCCCGATGGGCTATCACCTTAGGAAGCTCGGCCATACTGTTCGAGCAAAATACCCCGAACAACAATATCCACAAAAAAGACTTTATCTTCATCTCCCATTATTAATTATCTAATCTATCGTCATCGTCTGGACAGGGACAACAGGATTAAGTACACGATTAACACCCCATCTTTGTTGTTTTTTCACTTTTATATCCCGAACCGACCTTATATCTTCACATGAAGCCCCGAAACTTACTTTGTACAGACCCTTCTCCAATACCCACGACGAAGAGGGTTCATCGAAATGAGCCAAATCATAATCTGTAAAATTCATTGTAAGTATCTCACTTTCTCCCGGTTTCAGCAATTTTGTTTTCCCGAAAGCTTTCAACTCACGAAGAGGATTTTCCGAAGCTCTATTTTCTGCCCCCACATAAACCTGAACAGACTCATGACCTTCTGCCGCTCCTACATTCGTAACCTTTATTTTAGCCACCCACCTGCCCTTCTCTTTTTTTACAGAGGGTTCGCTATACAAAAATTCGGTATAAGATAAACCATACCCGAAAGGATAAGAAACCGCTTTATCCGCAGTTGTAAAATATCGGTAGCCTACCCATACCCCCTCTTCGTAAGAGGTATAATCAAAATTTTCCCCGCTTAGAGTTTCTCCCACAGTCGGATAGTTTTTAGAAGAAGGAATATCCGAATATCTTACAGGGAATGTCATCGGAAGTTTCCCCGACGGATTCACAGTTCCTGTCAATACATCTGCCACAGCATGCCCACACTCCTGTCCCGGAAACCAAACAGAAAGAATCGCGTCGGGTTTATTCTTCCACGAAGCTGTTTCCACCACACCTCCGATATTAAGTAATACAACGACCTTTTTATTTCGAGCATGAAACTCCTTGCAGACCTTGTCGATCATATAAATTTCCGAATCGGAAAGATTAAAATCATCATGCACTTTTCTATCCGACTCCTCGGTCGAACCTCTTCCTATCACGACAACAGCCATATCATTCGATTTAGCTTGCTCCCCAACCAGTGTCTTATTGGGCATCAAATCCATTTCTGGATAAACATACCGACGATACGAAAGACGTTCCCAATCGGTTGCCTTCGGGTCGACCAACAACGCTTCTTGGTAAGCATTATACTTGGTATAAAGATCTTTCAAAGAACGATCCAAGACAAAACCTACCTGTTCGAGGCCTGTCGAAATATCGACAATATGAGATTTATTTACATTAGAAGAGCCCCCTCCACCGGCAATCGAGTGATAAGCGGTTGCACCAAAAAGAGAAATATTTTTTATCCCTTTCAACGGCAATACACAACTGTCGTTTTTCAAAAGTACCATACCCTGTCCGGCAACCGAACGGGATAATGCAGCATGCTGTTCCAAATCGGGTAATGCGGCATGAATGTCCTTTCGAAAAGCTTTGGTCTTTACCACATAGTCGAGGATATGCTTCACGGCATCATCGATAACCTCCATCGAAAGAGCACCGCTCTCTATTCCGGCTTCTATTTCTTCAAGTTGCGCTTTTTCTCCGGGCATCAACAAATTAGTACCACCCTCTAATTGCTCTGGACTATTCCTTTTCCCGTACCAATCCGATACGACCAAACCGTCATACCCCCACTCTTCCCGAAGAACAGTTCGTAATAATTCGGCATTCGATTGAGTCAATATTCCACCGATCTTATTATAGGACGACATCACCGTCCACGGGTTCGAGTGCTGCAAACAGATTTCAAACCCTTTCAGATAAATTTCACGCAAAGCCTTAACCGGGATACGAGAATCGTTATTCAGTTTATTCACCTGTTGATTGTTGGCGACAAAATGCTTCAAACTTGTACCGATACCCCGACTCTGTACTCCATTCACCATAGCGGCTCCCATTAGCCCAGATAAAACGGGATCTTCTGAAAAGTACTCGAAATTACGCCCGCACAACGGATTTCTCATAATATTGATTCCGGGTGTCAATATGACATCGACATCATAAACAGCAGCCTCTTCGCCCATTGCTCCGGCTTGTGTCTCCACAAGCTGAGTATCCCATGTAGAAGCCAGCAAAGTCGAAGACGGGAAACAAGTACAATAATGACGTTTTCCATCGACCTTAATAGGAAAAATACGTACTCCCACCGGACCGTCGGCCATGACAGTCGAAGGTATGCCGTATTGCGGAAAGGACTTTGTATACCCAGCCGCACCCGGCACATAAACTGTTAATGAATCTTTTGAAACCAACGACTCGCATCCGACCAATAACATTGCTTTTTCACGAGGCGACATTTGTCTGACAATCTCATCTATATTATCCTCTGCCAAACGCAAACTTCCTCCCGCACTTCCTAAGGAGCAAAACAAAAAGCCTAAAACAATCCAAACTCTATCTGCACACTTCATACACAAAAACTATTCGTTATTTTACTATCAATTTCAGAGACTTCACATTTTTATCTTGGATAACATTCAAGATATACATACCTCTATCCCATTCAGAAGTATCAAAGCTCACACTTTTTTCTCCTGCATTTACCGCAATACGACTTACCAATACGCCATCACTCCGACACACAGACAACAAAGCGTCGGAAACCTCCTGCAAATCTACCGAAACCGCCGTACCCTGCTCTACCGGATTGGGATAAATCATCAATGCTTGCGAGTTATCGACCGAAGAAATTCCGCTTTCTCCAATCACCGTCACAGACAATGTAGTAGTCAAATTTCCATAACCAGCAGTCAACATGTGAGTACCGCTACCCGAAGCATTCAATGTCGTTCCATCATTCGTTATTGTACCCAAACTCGAACCACACGACAAAGTAACACCTTCTACATTTCTATCGACCAATACTCCATACTGATTATAACCATAAATAACCGGAGTATATGCATCTCCCTGATTCAAAGTCTTGGCGTAATCCATAAAGCGGATAGTCGTTATCGTCATATCATTCTGAGGTGCATCGGTAGACAAATATAATCCATCGGTCACCGAACGTTCCGAACCGTCACTAGGTTGGTTAATGACTCCCTCGCCTTTTACATAGAATGTCGACGAACCACCCCCATCGAAATTCATAGCCTCGGAACAGCCCGCATAAATCATAATATCGGCTAAAACTTTTGAAATAGGTCCTACCGATATAGAGCTTCGGCCATCGGCTACGAGCATCACCAGCTTATTCTTTTCAGCATTATACCCTACGGCAGTACGAGGTTGAGCCGAAGTCAAATGATCGAGTGCATTTTCCGTATCGAGAACCTTACCTCCCGAAACAAGCATAGGGCAACCACCTAATGCCTGTTGTATTTTACCTCCGGTAAATCCATTAAAACGAATCGCACAACGAACTTCGACCTCATCGCCCTCACTTAAATTACTTACAAAAGATTCTTTCGTACCACTACCCGAAAGAATATAACCATTATCGGGAATAGGCATAGAACCCGCATGGTTCGGGTTCCCCTGAACTCTCATTCTCACAGTTGCACCCGGTGTCAAAAAATTTCCTTCACCATCGGGAATCAAAACGACCTCCGAACCATTACCATCGGTTCCTGTATTCGCTCCTTTTCTCGAAGAATACAAAACCAAACCATTCGTCTCTCGTTCCAAATTCATAGCACTAAGCTCCGCCGTACTATAATCAGGAGCTGTAAGTTTTACATAAAAATCGCCTCCTCCCGAGTAAGGAATTTTGTTGGCATCGATTCCGAACAAAGACCAACCACTGGCCTGATCACTACAATATACTTCACCGTCGACTACGGTGATTCCACACGGCATAGAACTCGAAAAAAAGTCGGCGTTGATCCCGGCAAAATAAGAACGGTTGCTCGTACTGTGCGATTCCGCTGCATTCGATACCGTACCAAGCCCCGTGAGCGTGTCCTTATGTTTGATAGCCCGCACATCGACATTTTCATTTTTCAAATCGGTCGTTGTATAAAATACACGCAGATTGACAGGACCAGCCAATTTTATCGAAGTCTGAGTCGTACCCGGACCGATATAGGCATGATACAATGTATCTACTCGATACTCTTTTCCATGTAATATCCACGTGCCGGATGCAAAACCAGCCATGATATATAATAGTGCAAGGACACAGGAAATCAGCCTTTTCATCGTTTTTTATTTATTGGTTTATGAAACGGAATTAAAAAGGAGACGCTTCATGAAGTGTCTCCTTTTTGACTTATCGATTGTTAAATTAACGAACAATCACTTTGGAGACTTTTCCATCTACCTTTACAAGATAGATACCCGCATTACATTTGACATTCATTTCATCTTTGCTAATCAATATACCACCCACGTTGTAAACTTCCACGCTATTGGCATTACCGATTACATTGATCTCTCCGTGGTTGGCAACTACCTTAGCCGTGGTAGTCTCTACACCTTCTACTGACGAAGAAGCTAAATCGAATATATATTTCGAAATAAACGCATTATTGGCTCCTGCGGCCGGGAAATAATGATAAATCTCGGCTTGTGTATCGGAAACAGGTACTGCGGCAAACCACTGTCCGAACGCCGGATTGGCCAAAATATTCGTTCCTTGACTTTTCATTTCGGCCACTTTCTCTTCGTCGCTCAAACGTAAAACAGCAAAGCCCGACTCATAAGCAACCTCTGTCGAATAATAACGCTGGCTATATACCAGATAATCTTCATCTCCTATCGTAAAGAAACAGCTTCCAACCATATCGGTAGGAAAACATATCATACTTTCCGTTTCTTCTTTCAAAGGAACAATCGTATAATCTTTCACTTTGGTAGCATTTCCGTCTTCTCCGATATGCATTCTTTTCACACCACACTTACGTTCATGAATAATGATATCACCATCATATTCATAAGCAATAGTCTGAGTAGAAGCTGTACCCTTTAACGTTCCGTCATTGCTATTCTCAAAAGCGACCGACACATCGACTGCATTCATATTGTCCACATCTTGTGCACCATTCTTGATCGGCAGAATATAAACATACGGACTATTCGCACACAACAGATAGAATGTACCTCCTTCTTCGCTCAATACGTTACCCGAAGCTTTTCCGAAAAAATCGCTACGTCCGCAGGTTACACCCATAGAAGGCAATATCAAGGTTATATCGACAGCCTCTCCTCCTGCCGCAGGATAAATACGGATAGGACGAGAATCTCCCGTCTGAGTCCCGAAAGTTCCACTCTCATTCTGCACGATGATATTACCGGCATCATCGGCACAAATACCCATACTACCTTGCGTGGAAGTCAATGTAGATTCTTTTCCGTCTTTAGTCCATACATCGACAGTACCATCATTTTTATTCTGAATATAAAACTTACCGTTCGCATACGTTCCTTGACGCATGTTTGTAGCATCACCCACTGGCGTTTTCCATTCTTGTGTAATTGTTGCTAACTGTGCAGAGACTCCCACAACAGAGAATAATCCAACTGCACTTAAAAGTAATTGTTTCTTCATTTCTAGATCAATTTAAGTTAATAATATGTTTTTCATTTATTTAATTTATTTGATATATATCACTTATTTAATAAATAAATTTATTAACAGTTCAAATATATAGACTAATATTTATATAACCAAATTTTTTGTGTAAAAAAATTTGGTTATATAGTATTTTTTATCAGAGATTTATTCTTTTCCCCGATAAAGGTTTCATTTTCAAGGATTTTCCAGATGGTAAAATAACTTCATGAGCCTGTGTATCCATATTTACGACATACCAGACTCGTTGCCCGTCCTTCGACTGCCACTCAGAACCCATCACCACATGGTTCTTTCCGAAAGTGGGAACATCGATCTGCGGATTGTCACCACCGGGAACAAACTCTCTGATATATCGTCCCTCGATAAAGATATCGTGCTGTTTCTTTCGTAATTCCATCAAAGTGCGCAGGAAGGTAGCCTCTGTCTTCGCCTCGTCACGCATCAATAGAGTCGGGTCTACCCAACCGAGTTGAGAACCATACAGGAAACATTGCATGTTCTGATAACGGAACTCGCCTTTTGTCACGTCGGCAGTAGGAGTATAAGTGTAGGCGCAAGTTATCACCCGATCGGAATAGACCGTAGGAAACAACGGCACGATACGACAATTGGCATGGGGAGTATTCACTGTCAACAACATATCGAACAAAGGAATATAGCATTCCGAATTTTCTTCGGAGAACACAATATTATCCTTTCTCAAATGATTGCCCCGAATCGAATCGATTAAAGTTTTATACGATTTATACCAAAAATCTCCGCCTCCTGCGGCATGTCCGTGATTCTTCGCAAAACAAGGCTGAGGAGCCGCAGCCGCAATCTGATCGATATACACCCCGTTCGTATGCAATTCGTTTTGAATTTTATCGGCCAACCCGATAATAATCTCGTGCCACAGACTTGAAGCCGGACAAGTGACTGTATTCAAAACTTTCGATGTAGGATAAATTTCGGTATAAAGCGTACCGTCGGCCTTACGGCAAGATGCAGAAGCTCCATTCAAAGCTGTATAACTATCGGCTGCGGGATCCCACAATCGACCGTTTATATAAGGGACGGCATGACATTTCCGCTTTTGAATGGTAGAAATCATTCCTTCAAACTCCGGTTTAGCCGGGAAATAATCGGGATAATGTGTATCATAAGGATAGTTATGCCAATAGTAAGTATGTACACCGATACCTTCACCGAAAAAGTCGATCGTCTTATTGATAGCCGCCATAACGGTATCGGTAACACCTTTCGAACGTATCCACAAATCTTTATCCAACAACCACTGCGGTATATTGCGAGACTGCAATGATTTATTTCCCCACTCACATGTAAATGTAAACGGCCTGTACCATTGCAGTGCAGCAGCTTGCCAGCCGTCTGGATTATAGCCGACAACAGTAGTCCACGGCAAATCGAAACGCCCGGTCGTGGCATCGGTCCACCCCTCGGAAGTTACCACCTCCGTCACAAAAGTAACACTCTTGCTTCCACACACGGCCCGCAATTCCTTTCCGCAAGCATTACGATCTTCGGTCGCATAATAGAAAGAACCCTCCCCGTTATGCATCAACAACAGTTGCATGGAGCCGGTACATGATGGATAAGTTACTTTATAGGCGCCTCCTGTCGCCATATCAAATTCATTCCCCCAGCCGGCAGAAGTAATCATCTTCCCGTCTTTTGGGCGAACTACTGCTATACGCGGGAATTGAGCTTTGGAAATAACCCAACCCTTAGGAAGATCGGCGGTCAAATCCCAATACAACAGTTCGGAATGATCGGTAGCCGTCACTTTCATACGAATAGGATACATACGTTTCTCATACGATAAACGCATATCCCATACGAACACGACAGAAGCAGAGGTATCGTTTTGTATCACCTCATAACCTTTATAGACTCCATGTTCGGGAAACAACATGGGATTTTCTCCTTGAATACCTTTATAAGTGAGTACCCACGGTATGGCATTCGTCGACGGAACGACCATTTCCTCTCCATCGTTCAATTTCATCGATTGAATATTGAAAGCCTTTCCTTTCGGGACTATCAACTCCACGCTGCCATTACCAACTTTCACGGCATCAGCAGTCTCCTCTACCAAAGCTCTATGCGTTGCAAAAGCCGGCAAAGTTACCCAACAAGCGAAAAGGGCAAAAAATACCCTTCTCGCTCCTAAGAACCATTTATCATTCATTATAACCTGGATTTTGTGTTAAATTCGGGTCTTTATTTCTCTCTGATTGCGGGATCGGCCACAAATAGAATTTATCGTCCCAATAACGACTTTGATCCCTCACGTGTAATTTATCCGAATAGGCATCATACGAAGCGATATCGTTCAAATCGTGACGGTCGCTAGTTTTGAAATTGGGAATATCGGTTGCCTCCATACCTACATAGGTCACAGTCGACAAAGGCGCTCCATAACTTGGTTTTGCGTTTTCCAAATCGCCAATTTGCCAACGCCTCATATCAGCAAAATGTAATCCTTCCATCGCCAATTCTACCTTTCTTTCCCGACGTACCAACTGACGCATTTTATCTATATTACCTTTACGATCGGACGAAACCTCTGGCATGCCGGCACGAAGACGCACTTTATTAATCGCATCGTAAACCGTATCGTCGAGTTCTCCCAATTCTATTTTTGCTTCGGCATAAGTGAGTAGAACTTCGGCATATCGCATAATAGCAATGTTACAAGTAACCGTCGAATAATCTTCGGTAAGTCCACCTACATATTTGTACCACAAATAACCGCAACCATTGGACACAAAACTCGTCCATGCTGCCGTTCCATTTACATCGGGATTATTCGTTTTCATCCATCTTTTTAAAGCCGCGTTGTACATTTGAGTCTGATTGGCAAAAGCTTCCACTATAAATTTATTCGTGCCCGAAGCCGTATAATAGTCGATCGTATCGCCATGCATTTTCAAAGTAGTACCGAAACGAGGGTCTCGGTTCTTATTCGGAGCTTTCGGGTCATACAATGGAGACTCGTCGATACGGAGCCCGTCGATGCACTCATACGTATCGGCCAATAGACTACCCGGATGTTGTCCGGTCTGAGCGAACATACGAGGACCATTACCCAATGCAACCCAATGATATTTATTCGTATTATTTACCATTTGGTCGGAATACATCAACTCCCATAACATTTCATTACGCACATCGGATTTTGTCTGTCCTTCTTTGGTAAACAAATCGGCAAAGCTCTTAGCCAAATCACGTTGTCCGATCACTCGATTAGCGGCATTAGCAGCCGTACGAAAATAATCCATCGCTTTACCACCGAAATTAAGGCTGCCGGCAAACAGAGCTGCTCTCGCTTGCAATCCATAAGCTACAGCTCTATCCACGCGGCCGCGTTCTGTTGCCGTCCAGGGCATTTCTTCGGCAATCAATCCAAGTTCTTCGATAACAAAATCCATAACTGTTTGTCTCGAAGTGCGAGATGCATTATAATCCTCAGTGGTAGCCGGTTTCGTAAAAAACGGAACATCACCGAAAGCAACGACCAAATTATAGTAAGCATAAGCCCTCAATACACGCGCCTCGGCATAGTAACGTTTAGCCTCATCGCTCATATTTTCAATATTTCCCGAGGCTCCATAAATTACAGCATTAGCTCGTGCAACCAATTTATACAAACCAGACCAATACGCCAATATACTACTATTGTCGGGAGTACACCCCGAACCTGCGCCAATGGTCGTATTCTGAGCTCTCTCCATACTCAATCCCGTAAAATTATCGATAGTGACGACAGCAGGACGATGCGACGAGTTCGTAAACGTCCCCTCCATATACAATAGATTGTAAATACCTACGACACCCTCCTTCAATCCGGCTTCGCTCTCATAAATTCCACCGCTGTCATAAGAGGGAGATTGGGTATCCAGAAAATCGGAACATGCCACGAAGGCAATCCCCGTCAGAGCGATTATTATCTTATTTATCGTCTTCATAATCATATTTTTTAGAAATCAAGATTTATACCGAAATTAAATGTTTTCATCACCGGATACATAGCTCCGCTGGTTACACCGGTTTCGGGATCATAACCTTTATAACCATTATTGATCGTAAACAAATTAGAAGCCGTGAAATAGAGCCGCAAATTATCAATGGACACTCTGTTCGTCCACTTCTTGGGCAAGGTATAACCCACAGTCAAATTTTTCAATCGCAAATAGGCTCCGCTCTTGATCCAAAATGAAGATACAATATTGTTCATATTTGTAGAACCTGCATCGACTAACAAAAGAGGATATTCCGCATCCGGGTTTTCGGGGCTCCACGTATCGAGCTGGCTCTTGAAAATCGTACTGTTTTGAACCAAAGGTCTTGCCCCAGCTCCGGAATAATACAAATCACGTTTACCGACTCCCTGAAAAAACAGAGACAAATCGATTCCCTTCCATTGGCCGCCGAGCGTAAAGCTATACTCATAACGAGGCGTGGAATTACCCAAGATAACTCGGTCTTTGGAGTTAATCTCACCATCGTGATTTACATCGACATAACGTATATAACCCGGTTTGATATTCGCTTTGTTCCCTCCATACACGCAATCGGCCATATCGATTTCTTCCTGACTTTGGAAATAACCGTCGGCGACATAACCGTAGTACGATCCAAGTGCTTCTCCCTCTCGCGTAATCGTCGGCGACGAATCATATTCTTTCCCGTAAAGATTGGTAACCGTATTCTTTACATCAGACAGATTCGCTTTCACATAATACGATAAATCGCCTATCTTGTCTTGCCAACCGATCGAAACTTCCCAACCGTTATTGCGCATAGAACCGGCATTCTGCCACGGAGCGCTCATACCTACGAAATCAGGCAAATCGAATTGCTGAAGCATTCCACTAATGTTACGAATATAATAATCGGCAGTCAAAGACAAACGAGATTTGAACAAAGTAAGGTCCAAGCCCACGTCAAACTGTTTAGACTTTTCCCACGTAATCAACTCATTAGCCAATTGAGCCTGAGCGATTCCGGTCGTCAGGTTTTTATCAAACCAATAATTGACCGTACCCGACAAACTATTTACTGCTGCCACGTAGGGATAATAGCTACCGATAGACTGGTTACCCATTGTACCATACGAAACCCTCAGTTTCATATCGTCCACCACAGTCTTTGCAGGCTCGAAAAACGACTCTTCCGAAATTCTCCAACCGGCCGAAGCCGAAGGAAAGAATCCCCACCTACTCTCCGGGCGGAAACGGGAAGTTCCGTCATAACGCCCGTTTAATTCTATCAAATACCGGTTATCGTAAGAATAATTTACCCGATAAACGTAAGACAACTGCGCTAGTTCATATCGGTTACTGGAATTACCGGCAGTAGTTGCATCGCCATGCATTAAATCCTCATAGCCATCGTATTGGAAATTTTGACGACTGGCTAATAGATAATTATAATCGAGTTTCTCTGCCTGGAAAACGCCCATTACCTTAAAATAATTACGTTCTATCGTTTTCTCATACGAAGCCTGAGCAATGAACTGCTGATTCACTGTTTTCGTACGTTCTTCTTGTCGAGTACCATTATTGCTCGTCGAAGGATAGGTCATCATGAAACGGCCTCCCTCATAAGTATCGTAAGGCCGTATAAATACAGCCCCCTCGGAATTCACCTGACGGCGAGTATAGTCGGCTTTCAAATAAAGGCCTTCCAACGGAGTAAGCTCGGCAAAAGCCCTGAAAGTCACTTCGGGAGCCACATCTTTACGAGTACCTCCGTCGTTCACTATGGCCAAAGGATTATATCCGGTTCTTCCGTAACCATAAGTACCATCGTCGTTCAATGCCGATGTAATCGGAGTCATGGTAAGAATACTCCCGATAATACCTGCGGCAGAATCCTGAGAAGGACGTATAGCAGTAGCTTGCCGTATATGGGCATCGACTCCGACCTTCAACCATTTCCGAACCTGCATATCGGTATTCAAACGTAATGTAGCACGCGAAAAACTATTATTAGGAATTATACCGTTTTGATAATAATACCCCGCATTGGCAAATACATTCAACAGCTTCGTTCCACCGCTCACACTCACCGAATGACTTTGCTGGAAACCCGAATCTTTCAACACCAAATCTTTCCAATCGGTATCGTAATAGTTATAATTATCGGCTCCCTGAGTTTTATATATCTCAATAATATCTTTATACACAGGATCCTGACCATTATTGACATAAGCCTTGTCCATCTGAGTCATATATTCGATTGCACTTACAGGTTCGGGCAAGTAGGTCGGTGTCGAAAACCCGGCATAACCATTGTAATTTACTTTTACTTTACCCTCGGCTCCACGTTTGGTCGTAATCAAAATGACACCATTCGACGCCCGTGAACCATAAATCGAAGCCGATGCCGCATCTTTCAAAATCGAAATAGACTCTACCGTATTCATATCGATACGATTCATATCGCCTTCTGCTCCATCGATTAGCACCAACGGCGAAGTCGATGAATTGAGCGAACCGATACCTCTAATCTCGATAGAAGCGTTATCGGCTCCCGGCTGACCCGACGATTGTACAGCCGACAATCCCGGCACAATTCCCTGCAAAGCAGTCGATAAATTAGAGGTACTCTTTCGAATCAATTCCTGCCCCGATACGCTTTGCACCGCACCGGTCAAATTCACTTTTTTCTGTGTACCATACCCCACTACGACAACTTCATCAAGTTCCGTCAGAGAAGAAGATAACTTTACATTAAGCTCATTTTCCTTACCGACCTTTACAGTCTTCGATTCCATTCCCACATACGAGAATTTCAGCACATCACCCTCGCTCGCTTTAATGGCAAAACGGCCATCGATATCGGTACTAACAGCAAGCGATGTCCCGTCCTTTACAACTGCTACACCCGGCAACGGTTCTCCGTTATCATCGGTAACAATTCCTCTCACCGTCGATTGTGCTATCGCCATCGATGGCAGCATGAAGAAGAGTAGCAAGAAAAACAATAAATTTCTCGCAACTCCTTTTTTACTCGAATAAGACGCTTTCATAAAAAATGTGTTAATTATTATATACTCTCTAATATCTGCCAACACTGATAAAGCCCCCTCGGTACATGGAAGCAACCTTTCCACTTTCCCCCTTTCAACGGGAGCAACACTTCTCCCCGGCGATTCAAATAACCAAACCATTCGGGATATTCCTTGTCCTTAAAATGAGACCATGTATAACCATGGATTTTTTCGAACCATCCCCAACAGCCCCTATCGCCGGTCATTTGATATCCCTTCAACATAGCGATGAGCGTTTCGATATGGACCCACCACAGTTTTTGGTCCCATTCGAGCTCCTGCGGAGGATATCCTTTCATATCCATAAAATAGAACAAACCTCCATACTCTTTATCCCAGCCGTAGTTTACCATCTTCAACGCCGTATCTTTCGCTTTCATAATAAGCTCCGGCCTATTCAGCCTTTTTCCTAAATCCATAATAAACCACATCGCTTCGAGCGAATGGCCGGGATTCATATGACGACCTTCGAAACAATCGGAAAGCTCACCGTTTTCAAGAACATTTTCCACGACCAAACCTCCCAATTCTGGACGGAGGAAAACCTCCATAACCTCATGAATACAATCTTCAAACGTTCTGTTCAGACACTCCGTACTGAGTAAGGGTTCTATTTCAAGAGCCAGATTACATAAAATCATCGGGAGTGCGAAGTTCTTCAAATCACGAGTCCCTTTATGAATCTTGTTCCATTTACCTTTGGGGTTATCTGCTTTCGACAAGATAATATCGAATGTCTTCTTGGCTATTTCAGCATACTCCTCGTTACCCGTCGCGATATACAACTGTCCGAACGCCATGACCGCAAAGGTATACGAGAAAATATTATACGGTTCTACAAGAGGATTTCCCTGACGATCGAGAGAAAAATACCAATTGTAATTCCCGTCATGCCCATACTTTTTCAAGAATTCTGCACCTTGAATCGCACAATCGAGCCACTCGCGACGCTTCTCTACTTTATTGTAAAGCATAGAAAACAACCATATTTCCCTCCCTTGTAGCCAAACGAACTTATCTGTATCGTAAACGCTACCATCTCTATCGAGGCAGGAAAAATAACCTCCATACTCCTTATCTTGAGAATTCTTTAACCAAAATGGTAATACAGAATCGAAAAGCTCCGATCTATATTGCTCTGCCAACACTTTAAAGTCCATAATATCTAAATTTTAACTATTTCCTCGACAACCAATACTTTTCTATCTCTTCGAGAGATTTCCCCGCCGTTTCGGGTATATAGCGCCACATAATCAGCATATAAGGCACACACATGACTGCAAACAACAAGAATGTCCCGGCCGGAGTTATCGTACCCAATAACCACGGAGTAAGCTGGCTAACCAAATACGTTCCTACCCATAATGCAAATCCGGCAATGGACATAGCTATACCACGCACTTTCGTCGGATACATTTCGGACAACAACACCCACACAACAGCACTGATCGAAACCGCCGTACAAAATACATACAACAAGAAAAAAAATCAGCATCAATATGCTCGAAAGGCCTAACGATTCCCCGAACGAGAAATAGAAAGCGATAAGTAATAACGAAACAATCATTCCGCTGACGCCATAGTACACCAATTTCTTACGCCCTATTTTATCGATGATGAGTAATGCCAATATTGTCGTCCCCATATTCACGACACCGATCAAAACCTGATAGAAAAGGGAATCGCCTCCCGACAGTCCGGCATTTTCAAATATCGTAGGCCCGTAATACAAAACAGCATTTACACCCATAAACTGTCCCAAAATCGCAATACATAATCCGGCAACGACAGCTGTAAGAATTCCGGGTTGAAACAAATACTTGAATTCCGATTTCGTCTCGTTGGCTATATGAGCCTGCAACTCCTCGACCTGCTTCTTCACCCGTTCTTTCCGAGAATAGATCTTCCCGAAAATAGACTCCGATCGGGCGACCTTTCCTCGCAACAACAACCAACGCGGACTCTCCGGTATAATAAACAAAATGATGAAAAACAAAAGTGCAGGCAAAGTTTCCATACCCAGCATACCTCTCCAAACTTCATCGACAAATATCCAATTCATCAACTCGCTATCGAATCTCATGCTCTCCGAGACACTCAACAACCAATAATTAATAAGGTATGCTCCCAAAAAACCTACGGTAATAGCCAGCTGATACAGCGAAACCAATCGGCCCCGATACTCGGTTACCGCTATTTCAGAGATATACATCGGCGAAACAATCGAAACGATACCAATTCCTATTCCACCGACAATACGATAAAAAACAAGCCATTGATAACTTCCACACAATGCACAGCCAATGGCCGAAACCGAAAACATAATCGACGCGAAAATCATCGTCAACCGACGACCTATCCAATCGCTCATCGTCCCCGCCACGGCAACCCCGGCGATAGAACCTACAAGAGCACACCCCACATACCAACCCTGTTCTATATCATTTAACCCGAACAAGGTTGTAACCTGTTTAATCGTACCGGAAATTACCGCCGTATCATACCCGAACAGGAAACCTCCACATGCAGCCACGACGGCCAAAAACAAGATATAACCGATATTATACGATGATTTTTTCATGGTCATTTTATTTCGAAATATTCCCGGTAACGATCATAAAGATGCCCTGCCTGTAAATAGGCCGATTGAGGGCTCATAAAATGAGAAAACTCAAACGTAATAGCTTTGTCGTAGCCGGCACGTTTCGCAGCTTCCAGTTTCAAACGTAATTTATCGAACTTAATCGGGAAAAACTTAATAGGCATATCCCGATCGAACGATTCCGCATTCGTCCAACATTGCATGCCGTATCTATCGGCGAGTTTCTTATTGACCGAAAAAAACGCATCGAGTTCGTCATAATCGATATGCCCGTCTTGAAATGCACAAGCATCGACCACATCGTGTATTCCATCGAAGATCTCGTTCCATTCCCGTTCATGCGTTTCCACCGAAATAGATTCGGCCTTTGTCAATCGCCCGCTCGAAGCCTGAACCGCCTTTTTACCGTCGATCCACGGCGATATGAACGTAGGCAACCCTCCCGAAACGTCTTTGCATTGTTTCCCCATAGCACGGAAAGCATCGATTGCCCCTTTGGTCTGGCGACTGATTTCCCCGCTTATATACCAGCCTCCGAAACTTTTGTACTTCCCGTAATTCTTCCAAACCTCATCAATCACATATTTATTATGTTCGATCTCGTAAGTCATATCCCGGGTTTCCCAAAACTTACCGGAATCGTACAAACCGAACCAAAATTTCATACCATATTTCTCGGCCAGCCGAAGAAACATATCGACCAAATCGACCGACGGCATATAACAACCTTTGCTCAACAAATACTTAGACGGATAAGTAATAAATTTTTTATATCCCGAACGAATAAGTATGACCGTATCGATTCCGATGGCTTTCATATACCGGAAGTCCCGATCCCATTCTTTCTCACCCCAATTCTGATGTGGAATATCGTGAGATATTTCGTCGAGAAACGTCCCTGTGATTTTCAACCCATTAGATTTAGGGACAATAAGTCCACCGCCCTCCGAGGTTCCAGAAAACGACGAAGACACACCATTACTACCCAATGCTTCTATTTGAGAACCTATTACCGCCGAGGTTCCAGCAAGTGCGACTTTTTTAAGAAAATCTCTCCTGTTATTCATGATATATCTAAAAATATACTGTATTTTATGCAATAGTTAAGCTAAAATGTTAATTACTTAATTATTACACCTGCAATATAGTATATTTTTATTTATATACCACAGAATAAATAAATTTTTTTATTATATATACTTATTCTTCGAACATTCGACTTCTCGATATTAGACAAGAACCTATCAAACCGGCATTATCGCCAAGTTTAGAAATCACAATCGTCGTATCCCGATTGACCAAATTGAGGGAATATTTTCGCACCGCCGTCTTAATCGGTTGCAAAATATAATCCCCGGTAAGAGACAAAGCCCCTCCTATAATTACTAACTCCGGGTTAAGGATATTAATCAAACCGGCAATATGTTTTCCCAAATTATTACCTATGTCTTCAATCAAATCGATGCACATCACATCATCTTTTTCCGTTGCGGCAATCACATCTTTTAATGTAAGGGCATTCTTCTCTCTTATTCGGGAAGACAACAAAGATATTTCTCCGTTCGCCTCCCGCTCCATCAATTTCCTAATTAAAGCCGAACCGGAAGCCTCGGTTTCGAGACAGCCCTTTTTTCCACAATGGCACAATACTTCATTATCGTAACTAACGACATGACCGAACTCACCGGCGAAACCCGATTTCCCCGTATATATTCTGCCATCGACAATAATGCCTATCCCCAGTCCCCAGCTCACATTCACGAATATAATGTTTTTCTCGCCATGCACATTTCCTTGCAAGTACTCTCCATAGGTCATGGCACGAGTATCGTTCTCGATAGTCACATTATACCCCAGCTTTTCCCGAAGAACCTCCGCCAAAGGCCTCTCTTCGAAATTAAAAATACTATAACTATATCCCGAAGCAGGATTTACCCGCCCCGATATATTGATATTTATATTCAAAATTTTCTCGCTATTAATCGAGAGAGTTTTAATAAACTTCTGTATGATACCGGCTAATGCATCCAAGCTCTCTTTGGTATTGGCATTCTTAAACGGCACATCTAATTTCTTATCGATCAAGTCGCCTCTGAAATTCACAACGCCGATATGCAAGCTGGAATGCTTAATATCTACACCGATAAAATACCCCGACTCTGGATTCAACCCATATAAATTGGGATGCCTTCCCCCATTCGTTTCCAACTTCCCATAGACATTCAAGTAGCCATTACCGCACATCTCATCGATAAATTTCGTAACAGTAGGCACACTCAAATCCAATTCTTTGGACAGCTCTGTAATCGTAGAACAACCATTCTGAATATAATGAGTAATAATTCTCTTCTTTATAAGAGAATTTTTCGACCCTTTCTCAAACTCTTTCAACAATAAATGAGGCATAACGAGATTACTTTTTTCGACTTACATTGATAAAATAGGAATAAAAAACAAACCCGATCGAAATACTTCCGTCAAACTTATCTTTATTCCTGCTTGCGCTATCTTTCCGTAAAAATAATAAATTTGTTCAAAACAGAGAAATTAAATAAATATATTTATTAATATTTTTATCGACAAATTCATTACCGACCACCTTTATGATTACAAACAGACAGAAACCAATCGTAATCCTACACATCTACTCGCTATATCATCGCACAAAACAGAAAGTTATTTTTTAGATATGCCCTATCATCTCATAAATAAAAGAACGGAGAGTCGAATTCGGCTCTCCGTTCCACCACGAATCTAAATTCTTACTTATTTATTCCTCAACTTTGAAAGCATCGATCTCACGGATACCGGGAAGATCATAGTTAGCTTTTTTAAGACCGTTAACATAAACAGTCATACCAATTCT
>OBJG01000997.1_pt1 | contig 24284 bp, 16 predicted proteins | sample 1517941 | NCBI WGS metagenome assembly OBJG01 (sample SAMN04571712, study PRJEB22368) | human gut metagenome | biome: human gut; material: stool | host: Homo sapiens | place: Luxembourg | collected 2012-09-21
TATTTAGCCATAAAAATACCGACCTCCAATCGTTAGATTTTTAGGTCTAACTTTTGGGGGTCGGTACATACTCCAGGCTGTTTTTGTTATTTTTTAGGCGCGTGTTTGCCGCGTGGATAAGGTTTTTTATTATCCGTAAGATTGGCAAGATAATCCAAACTTGTCTCATAATATATTGCAAGGCGGATCAATTGTTCCAAAGGAATGCTTCTACTGTCTGTTTCATAATGAGAATAAGTTCGCTGACTAATATGTAAATAATCAGCGATATCCGTCTGTTTAAGGTCATGATCTTCCCGCAAATCGCGAAGGCGCTGTAATTTCATCTGAAAGCCTCCAATCCATTTGTATAATGTTCCACCGCATATTTTATTATTATAAAGAGGTAAGAATAAAATTCATACTTACAGAACAAAATGGACTATTGATTTACGGAACAAAATGTGCTATGATGAAAAAAGGGATGGGGAAAAGTGGAAAGAAGGAGGAAAATTATATGAAAAAACAAATTTTAGCACTGGGATTAACGTTTGCAATTTGCATTACATCTGGCTGTAATGCCGAATTGCTTGAAGCAAAAGGAAAAAAGGTCGAACTAAACAAGAAAAAAGTTACTCTTGTTAAAGGGAAGAGTTTTAAATTGAACCTGAAAAATAATAAGAAAAAAGTTAAGTGGAGTGTAGATAAGAAAAAAATTGTTAAACTTAGTAAAAAGACGAAGAAGAGCGTGTTATTGACGGCAATTAAAATAGGAAAGGCCAAAGTAACTGCAAAAGTTGGAAGGAAAAAATATGTTTGTAAAGTCACTGTGTCAGCAAAAGGGAGAAAAAATGAAAATGCAACACAGATGACAGAGAACACTCAGAATGTACCTCAGAAAGATCAGACTCCGAAGGTGACTAAAACGCCAACACAGATATCGAATGTTCAAGAAACTATTAAACCAGAGGGATCTCCTAATGTCACCCCAAAAGAAACATTGATACCAACGGCAGTGCCGACATCAGTACCAGAAACGACAAAAAAACCCGTAGGACCAACAGTTTCTGTTAGCGGAAGTGTTACGGATTCAGAAGGAACGATGTTGTCTGGGGTTAAGATTGGATTTTGCCGCTCGGATTATGATGGAGATTATACAGCTCAATTTTCAGCAACATCTGATGAAAAGGGAAATTATACAGTGAATGGCTTGGAAAAAGGTAAAAATTATAGTGCACGTGTATATGTGATGGATAATCCATACTCAGACGATTGGGGAGTGAACGTTGGAACTGTTGTGGCAGGTGATACAAGTACGTATGCACTTAAAGTCACGATGGCGTTGACAAAGGTAAGCGGTATATTGGTAGATGCAGAAGGGGATCCATTGATGAATCTGCAAGTAAAACTTTACGAATCTGCTGCAAAAAGAGATAAAGATGAATGCAAGACCGCTTTTTCTACTGGAGAAGATGGAGCGTACGGTCAATGGTTAGAAAAGAATAAAAGTTATTTCGTAAAAATATGCGGAAATGGAAATGAGTATTTCCCAGAAAATATTAATACAGCGTATGAAAATCAGGATTTAAGGATAAATGAAAATCTTGTTGAGGTAGTGGCAACTATTAAAGATAAATCGGGAGTTTTATATCGAAAAGAGTTTGTGGATCTGAAAATAACCAAAAAAGGAAAAACAGATTACAACCGTCTGTATTTTCAAATGAATAATGTCGGAGAAATTTGTATATCAATATCGGCAGAGTCTTCTTGTGAAGTGAAAATACATATTGATGGTGTAACCTATTCTGTGGGGATAATCAAGGCAGGACAGGAAGATACCTATGCTCTTGTACTCGATGCCGTGATGAAACAAGTAAATTTAAGTTTGGTATATGCAAATCAACAACCGGTAGATGAATTTTCAATTAAAGGATCAGCAGCATCATATGAATCAACATATTGGAGCGGAGAAGATGGAAAATGTTCTATGCGCTTAAAAGAGGGAACTACGTGGGGATTAAAAGCATATGTTCACGGAAAGGAATATACTTTGAAAGACTTGAAGGTTGGAGATGAAAGTTCTTATAAAAAACAGTTAAAGATTTCACTTAAGAAATTTTCTGGCCTTCTACAGACAAAAGATGGAATGAAATTGCCGGAAGCACGTGTATACTTTTATGCTGATCCGGAGATGAAATCATCCGTATATAGTACAACGACCGATGCTGATGGGCAATATGAAATTTGGGATGAAGAAGGAAAAACATATTATGTAAAGGTACAAGTTTCCGGAGTGTATTATAAAATTGGAAAGGTAGAGGACAATTACAATCTCACACTTGATGAAAATCTAAATCTGGAAAAAGTGGAGCTTGAAGTCAAAAATTCTGAGGGAAAAGAGTACCTTGGCTGGACTATCTATGAAAATAAGGATGGGAAAAAGGGAGCATATGTAGGTGCATTCAATAAATCTACAATATTGCTTTTAGAAAAAGGGAAAAAATATTTTGTTGAAATAGGAACATATCTTGTTACCAGCGATGTTTTTATAGCAGGAAGTTTCACGGTTGGGGATGAAACGACTTATAAGATCGTTGTTGATGAGGTAAAAGTAAATGGAACGGTAAAAGATTCCAATGGTAATATCCTTACAAGTACTAATATTGTTGGAACAGACAATTTCACGGATTTGCAGATGGGGAAATATAAGGTACTTGTGAAATTTAAGAACACAATAGATGGAACGCAAAAGAGTACTATAGCTGGTGGAGAAGATAATAAGTATGAAGTTAATCTTATAAAAGGACAGGAGTATTCTGTTACGGTATCGGTTGCTGGAAAAACATACGAAGCGGGAACAATTGTTGCTGACAAAGATAAGGAACAGGATGTTGCAATAGATGCAAAATTGGCTGCAGTGTACGGAAAAATTTTGGATTCAAATGGAAAGGCAATAAAAGCAGAAAAGGTATGTTTTTATGAAGATGAAGCATATAGAAGTCTTGCATATGAAGGCGTTGTAAGTGAAGATGGAACCTATGGATTGTATATAGAATCCGGAAAAATATATTATGTGCAGGCGAATGTATCGGAAAAAATTTCCGATTATCATTCAAGCTATGAGTATGTACCGCTTGGAAATGTTACAGCAACTCAAAATAGCATGGTTGATCTAAAATCGAGCAAAATGCGTGTCAGTGGTAAGGTGACAGATGCGGATGGAAATATTATTTCAGGCGAGAGTATAGAGTGTTATGCAAATCAATCAGATTCCGATTTTGATGAACTTCAATCGAGACAAACAGATTCAAATGGAAAGTATGTTTTCTGGATTGAGCCGGGAACCTATGATCTTCGGGTGAGCGTGCCATATGACAGAAATATGACAAAATGCTATTCTGTTGGAATGATGAATACAAGTGATGAAGATACTTACGATAAGACCCTACCGATGCGTAGAATAAAAGGAAAAATTACAGGTGTATCCAAAGAGGTTTTAGAGGAGTGTGATTTACGATTGTATGATAATGAAAGTGCAAAAAATTCCGAATATATTGATTGGATTACACTGGAAGAGGATGGTACGTACCAGACCAAAATATATGTTAAAGATAACACAAGATATTTTCTCCGTTTTGGAGATGATGATTATGTAAGTATAGGAAGTGTTTTAAGTGGAGATGCATCAACGTATGATATTAACGTGGATCAGTCTTTCGAAAAAGTGAGTGGAAAAGCAACATTTGCAGATGGAAGTCCTGTAGAAAGTGGAACTCTGTATCTGTACGAAAAGGAAAGTGGTTATGATCGAAAATATGTTGCGTACAATATAGATGATGGCAAGTTTGAAACCGCTTATTTACAAACGGGTACGACATACTATTGTGAGTTTAGACTTGATAATATTTATTATAAAGCAGGTAGTATAACTGTTGGTAAAACCGATAGTTATGATCAAAGTATAGACAAGACATTAAAAAGAGTTTCTGTTATGGTTAAGGATGCTGGGAATACAGTGTTAGATAGTATTTCTATAAAAATCATGGAAAGCGAGGGCGGATCCAAAACGATATGTAGTGGGTGGACCTCGGAAGACGGTGTGTATGAGTCAAACTATTTAGAAGCAGGAAAAACATATACGGTGTCTGCTACGGTGTGTGGCAAAGAATTTAAAACAAATACTTTCACAGTTGGCAAAGAAGATCAATATGAAGTTAAGATTGATGCCAATTTTGTAAAGGCAAAAGGCACTGTAAAGAAAGCAGATAATAGTATAGTAAATTCCGGAGTTGCCTATTTGTATGAATCCAATGATGATGACAACTATGCTTATAAGGAGTATGCTTACATTTCTAATGGTGAATACAACAATTTACGATTAGAAATAGGAAAATCATATTATGTGAGAGTTACCGATTATAGTGGAAGTGGATATCAAAACGCGGGTGTGATAACTGGTGGATCTGCAAATACCTATGATATAAAAATTCAGAAGTAGTCAAAATGTAAGAAGAGAAGAATGGAAAACTGCGAAAAAGTAGTTTTCCATTCGAAAAAAGAAAGGAAGATGAGTATGAGGAAAAGAATTGTAAGACAAGTGATTGCTATGGTTCTATGCGTATGTATGGCATTGGGATTATTTGATGGAATTCCAGTGGTAAAGGAATATGTGAGGACATCAACAGAGGCAGAGGCAGCAGGTGGATATGATGAAAAGGTAAGCGCTTTTATAAATGATTATCGTTGGAGAAATGGAGCGTCCTGGGGAAATAAACGGTCAATATTATCTCCGCAATTAGGTGGAGTACAATGTTGTGCATATGCCTCGGATTTTGTTAAATATGTATTTGGATTGCCGAATCAGAAGAGTGGACAATATTATAGTGATATTTCTCAGATTCGAGCGGGTGATACTATTTATGTAGGTAATTGGCATTGGTTAGTTGTTTTATATAGAGATGGGGCATATTTATATACAGCAGAAGGCAATTATAATCAGCGTGTGAGAGTCAAAAAATATGGATATCGAATAGAAGGAAATAAAATTGTTAATAATGAGGCCTCAAATTATAAATATACCTTTACTAAAGGGTATCATTATAATACTGGTGGGGTAGCCTCACCAATCAACTACCAAATCACTACTTGCGGTGCCACAAATATCTCGAACAATGATGCTCGTATTTTAGGCTCTATGTCTCCAGCGGGAAATGTAAACTCATGGGGGTTTTATGTTGGACCCAATACGGGAGCAATGGCTAAGATTACAGTGAGTGGGCAGACCTATTCAGGAAATATGGGATGTAATATTGGAAATTATTACAAATTAAATTATGGCACGACATATTATTATAAAATATGGGCAGTTGTCAATGGTCAGGAAAAACAGGGAGGGGTAGGCAGTTTTCGTACAACAGCTACAAAACCCGATATCCCTACTTTAAAGATTGCCGGCAATTACCAAAATATAGGACTTGAAAGTTCAGCAACAGTAAATTGGAATGCTACAAGAAATACTAAATATTATAAGGCATATTTGTATAATAGTGACAATGAATTGATTGAAACTTCAGGGCAGGTAACGGGAACGAAATATGCATTTAAAGCGGCACAAAAAGTAGGAACATATCATGCTAAGGTGGAAGCATATAATGAAGTCGGAACCAAAGGTCAGTCAAATGAGGTTTCATTTACGGTACACCCAGATGTAACAGTAACATTTGTGGATGCAGACAGTTTTGTAGATGTTCCGGTGGGAACAGAACCCGTGGAACTTGGTAAGCAGACAATTCATTATGGAGGAACTGCGAATGCTCCTGCAGATCCGGAACACACAGGATATACATTTAAAAAATGGTCAAAATCTTTTTCAAATGTAAAAGAAGATATTGTAGTAAAGGCTGAGTATCAGATTAATCGGTATACAGTCCGTTATGTAGATTCGACTACACAGGAAGTACTCGGAACAGAAGAAGTAGATTACTATAGTTCTGCCAATCCTGTGGACTTTAAGATGCCAACGGGATACGTAAAGACAGGGTATGATGGTTGGGATAAGGATTACAAGTGTATTACGGCGAATACTACATTGAATACATGTATCGGATGGTATAATGAGAACTTTCCTATTTATGCGGAATTGCTTTCGGCAACTCGTGATTACGACTCAGAAGAAAGTGATAACGAAGGATATACTATAAAGGCAAAGGTAACAAATTGGGATAAATCAACAACAAAAGGAAGAGTGGTAGTAGCATTAAAAACCAAAGAAGGTAAACTGCTTACCTCGACAGAATCTTCCGCTTTTAGTGTAAAGAAAAATACTAATAAAACAATTGAGATTTTTGTTCCATATGATAAGGCAGCTTCACTGGCCGAAATTTATGTGGTAGGACAATATACAGATGCGGTTCCCATCACAACGACAACATCGAATAATGCCGTACTTGAAATAGATCAAAGTTCTGTATATACAAACTGGAGTACGGAAGAGCCACCGGAAGATGCTGTAAAGAAAGAAGAACGAAAAGAGTATCGTTATCAGGATAAGAAAACAACGACATCCTATGAAACATCATTAAGTGGCTACACATGCAGCGGAAGTTCATGGGTTCATACAGGAAGTAATAGTTTTGAGTATGTCGCTTCCTTTCCATATGGTTTTGATACAGGTAGTTCATTTTATGCATCATTTAATCGGGCACCGGTTACGCCATCTGAAACATATACAAATAAAACAACTGTTTCTACAAGCTTTGTGGGAAATGTGTATTATCACTGGTGTCGTAATGGAAATTATGGTGGTATTAATAGAACGGTAAATGGAACATATACAGATAAGTTTTGGAAATTTCATGTGATTACAGACGCTGGTCTAGGATGGAATTCAGTGGGAGCTTTTTATGCCAAGAATGCAAGTATATGTGGTGATAGTTATTGGTGGATTGGATACGGAGAAGGAAATGCAGTGAATACGCCAATACTGCGCTGTAATTATAATACATACCGCAAACGATTTGATTATTATAAATGGACGGATTATTCAGATTGGTCGACAGCGAAGCAGGTGGAGAGTTCCACAAGAAAGGTACAAGAAAGAAAAGTCTATCGCTATTTGACAGATGAAATGATGCAGGAGGACAGTACAGGAAAAGAACGTACGGTGTCAGGTACATTGGGAAAAGAATTTGCTGGGAAAGAAGCAACTTTGTTTGTTTATAAAGTAGACGAAGCATCCGATTATACCAATGAATACGTAGCACAGACAAAATTAGACAAAGATGGAAATTATAAATTTACCTTTAAGCTGAGAGAGGAACCTTCTGTGAAAACGGGAGACATGACAGTTGCTCTTGGGGTAGAAGGAACTTCGACAGCGATTTATCTGGATACGATTAAGGCGCCTAAAAAGACACATAAGGTCAGATTTTATGACTATAATGGAAAGGTGATTTCAGAACAAGATGTTGTAGATGGTTATGCTGCCGAACTTCCATCACAAGAAACGACAAAGAGGACAGGTTATACATTTGTTAAGTGGTCTGATACAAATATAAATATTACGGAAGATAAAGATATTTATGCAGAGTATGAACTTAATAAATACGATGTTGTTTTTGTGGATTGGAAAGCCAATTCAGTTAAAGTGGAACAATTTGAATATGGTTCAAGATTATTAACTCCGATTGCGGAAGAGCCGGAGGAAAATCAAATTGTTGAATGGGATAAAGTAGCAGATGGTGTAGAAACTGTGACAGAAAATCTTGTTGTTTGTACACGTTATAAAACCAAAAAATTTGATGTTAAAATTCAAGGATTTGACGGAAAAATAATATCTGAACAGACTGTTGAATATGGTAAAGCAGTGCAGCTTCCAGAGTTAGATACAGAAGCAAATAATTGTATTTTCTATGGCTGGAAAAATGTTGCACATGGACAGGAAAAAGAGTTTACAGATGTCATTATCAAAGAAGATACAACGTTAGTTCCAGATTTTGTTTATAAAGAAACAGTTAGTAATCCGACAGCAAATTTAGACAGCGGAGAGTATGATAAAGAACAAACGGTTACTTTGAGTACAAATACAAAGGATGCTGAAATTTATTATACATTAGATGGAAGTGATCCTCACGGAGCAACGGCGATAAAATATACAAAGCCAATTGAAATAGAAGATGCTACCGTGTTAAAGTATTATGCAAAAGCATCTGGAAAAAATGATAGTGATACATCTGAAAACTATTATGTTATTAATTATGAGGGCGCAAGAAGTGCATGGATGCCTTATGCGGAACTGCCTGAAAAGGTAAGAGAAAATCAAAAGGAATATGACATTTATTCGGATACAGGTTATGCTCTTAAAGAAAGAAAACAGGCAGAATACAAAGACAAAGCGAAAGAACTGGAAAATCTTGGATGGACCAAAGACGATGATTCTTGGTCAGAATATACAGAATGGCAGGATACTCCATTTATAGATGAATCGACCTATATTGAAGCACAAGTTGAAACACAGGCAGTATATAGTTCGTCTACAAAATATAAATATTCTCATTATGTATATGCAGAGGGGACAGCTACATGCTATTCGCCAGAGAAAATTGATGGAAAAGACTGCAAATATGAAACAATTGAATTGGATAAAAGTATGGCAATTGCAGGATTCAAAGAAGATGGTACGACATATTTTATCCGCGATGGTGTAGAATGGTTCCGACAGGAAAAAGTAATTGGAAAGACCCAAACGGGAATACAGTATCGTCAAAAGCATAAGGTTGTAAATTATGTTAAACTTGCAAAGTATACAACGGATATTCCATCTGATGAAAAATTGAAAGATTATACGAAAGCGGAAGTATTTAGTTATGTGCGGCACAATTCTTACATTGTAAACATTTACGCACTGACAAATAAGTTGCAAACCCAAATTGTCGAGGAAGGAAAGACAATAGAAACAAGTGATTTACAAGAAATTGAAGGATATGATATAGATTCAATTTATAAAGACCCAGAGTTTACGCAGAAATGGAACGCAAAAACAGATTCTGTAACAAGTAACCTTGATTTATACATAAAAGTAAAACCGAAAGAATATGAGGTGACTTTTAAGGATGAAAAAGGTGAAAAGATTGAAACACAAAAAATATCCTATTTAGATGAAGCAACAGAGCCTATACCAAAGACGGTTGAAGGAAAGAAATTTGTTGGATGGTCAACAGACGGGTATAAATGTGTAACGGAAGACATGGATGTTATTGCTAAATATATACCAGAAGAAGATTATGCAATGATTGCATTTGAAAGCGATGAAGCATCGTTGAAAAAGGATGAAACATTAAAAATCTCATCTCAGATTGCACCAATTAGTCAATCAGAGACATTGGTATATTGGGAGTCAGAAGACAATTCTGTTGCTGTAGTTTCGGATCAAGGAGTGGTTACAGCAATTGGAAGTGGTGAAACTACGGTTGTTGCAACGGTAAGTGAAACTGGAGAAAAAGCAAAATGCAAAATAAGAGTATTAGGTGACACTGCTACTACTGAACCAACTAAAACACCAGAAAGTGGTAATGTCAGCAAGCCGACCGAATCGCCGACAGTGCCATCAAATACAAAACATTTATTGGATGGGAAACAAGCAGCATCTTCGGCATCGAAAAATAATGCAAACGAAAATGCAAGCATTGGAAAAGATGTAAAAGTATTGCAAGTTAAGTTTAACAAACTAAAAATAGCTGGAAAGCGTAAAGCAAAGGCTTCTTGGAAAAAACTTACAAACGTTTGCGGTTACCAGATTCAATATGCGCCAAACAAAAAGTTTAAAAAAGCCAAGAGTAAAACGGTCAAGTCAACCTCTGTTACGATAAAGAAGTTGAAAAAGAAAAAGACTTATTTTGTTCGAGTGAGAGCATACAAACTGGTAGATGGAAAGAAAGTGTATGGGAAATGGAGTGCTGTTAAGAAAGTCAAAATAAAGAAATAAAATGTTGATTGAAAACAAGGGAACTGTGTAAAAATGGTTTCCTTGTTATTGTTTTGTAAGACATGAGCATATTATATATAGTTTTAGAGAGAAGAGATTCACTTAGACACTACACTCATAACTATACAAAAAAATATAAAAACTCCTTGGCACGATTGCCCGGATAGTGTATTATCATATCCAAGCAAGTGAATAATTTAAAAGTCTGATATCTATCATTCTGTTTTTTCTTGCTTATCGAAATTTTTTACCCACATAATTTTGGAAAGCAAGAGAAGAAAGGGAGGATACTTATTGACAAGAGACTTAACAGAAAAAAATCTTGTGGAAGAAGCAGAAGTGTTTGCAGACATCAGTAACGTAAACCTGTATGATGGCAGAAACGTGATCCAGTCGGAAGATCTGGAGCTGCTTCCGCAGGAAATGCACTACAAGGACAGTGAAGGGAAACCTGCAAAGGTAATGGCAGATGTGCGGATGCGATGGCGAAAAAACGGTTCCGTTATCGCGATGATTCAGATCGAAAATCAGTCGGAGATCAACAACATTATGCCAATCCGAGATCTGGGAGATGACGAACGCCTGCAGCCGGTTATTACATTTGTTCTCTACTATGGTAAAGAAGGAAAGTTGAAACACCCGGAAGATGCACCAAATGCAAAGATTTCTGTTCCGTTTACCTGTAAAAAGATAACAGAAAACTTGTTTAACAATGGAAATAACTGGAAAGTATCAGACGAATTTATTGGCAAGGAAATTCCAGAAACGGAAAATGTGCGTATCAAAGCGGTTTATACCGACGCAGATGCGGCAAATTATGAAACGACAATTGTGGAAGTAGAAGTGCAGCGTTCCAAGTGCCGCCATAATCTTGATAAAGTAACTGCTGCAGCGGCGACTGAAGTTCAGGAAGACAATAAGGAATACTACATCTGTAAAGATTGTGGCAAACTGTTTGAAGATGCGCAGGGGATGTTTGAAATTACCAAAGAAAGTACGGTAATTCCGAAACTTGAGAAAAATTCACAGGTATCGGAAACGCCAAAACACACAGAAACGCCAAAACTAACAGAGACACCAAAATTAACGAAAATACCGGAAGATACAGCGGCTTCCGTGCAGATATTGCCGGCATTGATTCAGCCTATGCATGCTTTTACAAAAGGCAGCAAAACTTATGATAATCCTGCCGGTGTTCGTATTTCCGGAAACGGGAAACGCACATTGAAAGTAGGAAAGTCGATAAAAATTAACGCAAAAGTGGTATTGCCAAAAGATAAAAAATGCAGATGGCATACAGCAAAAATTCGGTATTTAGTATCGGATACGAAAGTGGTTTCGGTATCTACAAAAGGGAAAATAATGGCAAAGAGTGTCGGAAAGGCAACGGTTTATGCTATTGCACAAAATGGTGCAATGGCAAAAGTCAAAGTGATCGTAAGGAATTAAATTCTGATATTACAGAATATAAATCCATACCATTATCCTTTTTTCTGTTATATGATGAAAGAAAAAGGAGAGTACATTGGCAATGGATAGAATGATAAGCGATGAGGAAGTCGTAGAGATTGGGAGAAAATTAAAAGAACTTAGAGAAAAACTTATGCTTACTCAGCAGGAATTTGCTGACAAATTATTTTGGGATGTTTCTTCTTATCAAAAGATCGAGAGTGGCAAAACAATGATGACTTTGGATAAGGCAATTCAGATTCATCGTGAGTATGAAGTCGATTTAAACTATTTTGTTGCCGGTGATTCTTTTGATGAAGAAGAAATATTTAAACAGGTTATTACAAGTGCTTCCAAAGAAAAAAGTACAAAATTTATGATTCGATTACTTGAGTACTTTATTAGTTTATTAAAATCCAGCCTGAAGGAATAAGATGAAACAGATACTTATATTGGAAGATAATGAGTTAACAAGAAACAAACTGATTAGGCTGATAGAATCAATGAATTTGAATATCAATGTATTTGCCTTTTCGAATGAAGAAGAGGCTCTTGGTTGTGCCTTGACGCATCGTATTGATCTGTTTTTAGTCGATATTATTTTACGCCCACAAATTAAAAATGACTTTTCCGGGATTCATTTCACGGAAAAAATAAAAGAGTGTCCATCCAGCGCATGTGCAGAGGTGGTGTTTATCACATCACTTGCCGGTTTGGAAGCAGATTTGCTTCATCGCGTGCATTGCTATGATTATATTGAAAAACCGATTGATGAGCAGAAAGTAATGCAGATTGTTGAAGAAGTGCTGACACGAGGTGAGAAAAGTTCCAAGCTTCCGCAGCGTATCTATTTTCGGAATGATGGCATCATCTATCCGGTGGATGTGGCAGATATTCGCTATGTTGTATATCAAAATCGTACCCTGCATGTATATGATGGGGACGAATGCATCGAAGTGCCTAATTTTCCATTGAAGCATTTTCTTGAGCAGGTGCAGGATGAAGTCTTTCTAATCCCGATCAAAGGGACTGCGGTAAATATTGCATATATTGAAGCGGTAGACTATGTGAATCAGTTTGTAAAATTAAAGGGAATAACGAAACAGATCAGCATGGGATCTGTTTTAAAACGGACATTTCGGAAAGAGTACGAGGAATATGTGAAACGGGGGTAAAAAGATGGTGTCATATTTGCTTGTCGCCGGTGCAACTTTGTTGGAACTGTTATGTACAATTTTTGTGATAAATGGGCTGGTAGGAGAGAAAAGGCAAATTCCTGTAATAAATGCAATTGTATTTTCGGTGTTTACGTTGATGTACGTTCTTTTGGTCCCAAATGTATTGACTACGGGAAGTTATTTGATTATTTTGTTATATGTTAAATTTTCTTATAAAGAAACCTGGAAAAACAGTATTATTGTGGTTATACTAAATATAATTATGGTTGGACTTGTAGAATTGCTTTGCTATTTTCCTTTTGCGTTTATTGTCCGTGGAATCTTACCGGATGAGGTTAATAATTTATTAGCTTCTTTATGTGGTTTGGTGCTATGTATTATAATTTCAACGTATTTACCAATTAGAGATTTAAAAGATTGGTGTAAAAAGAAAGAAGTTTCATATATTGCGGTAGTGATTTTTAGTTTGGTTCTTATGCTTACAGCATTTACTAATTTGCGGATAACACTGCAATTGGATCTGATAGATTATATTTATATAAGTATGGCTGTTTTATTAATGTGGGTATTGTCTGTTCGGCTGTTAAAATACCGTTATGAAGAGAAAATTCGCAAAAAATATTTTGAAGCATTTTGCAGTGTGATTGATCAAATCAGAAGGAGACAGCATAAATTTCGAAATCAAATGGATGCTGTATATTCTATGCATAAGTTATATGGTGATTATAAAATGTTGGTAGAGGCGCAAAGGGAGTATCTTGGGAAATTAGAAGATTATGAAATGCCAGCAGATGTTTTAGTATTAGAAAATCCAATTATTATAGCGCATGTATATGAAAAGATTATGGAAGCACAAGAAGCGGGGATACATATAAAAATGAAATTGTCTTGTGAATTGTCGGATTGTGGTGTTAAGGATATACATATGATTGAAATAATTGGAACTTTGTTAGACAATGCCATTCAGGATATGGTAGAAAATGGGAAAACAAAATTTCTTAGGTTAGAAATCAAAAGAGAGGATGGGATTAGTATACAGGTGGCCAATCCTCATGAAAAATTAAAAATATCAGAATTAAAGAAAATGTTTGACAAAGGGGTTAGTTCCAAAGGAGAGGGACGTGGAATCGGATTATACAATGTAAAGCAATTAGCAAAAAAGTATAAAATAGATTTTATGGTAGAAAATAAAATTTATGAAGATGAAAATTATATCTGCTTTTCTGCTATAATAGGAAAAAGCACTCTCATTGTTTAAAGAGAGTGCTTTGAAAAGTAGCCCTATTTGGTGGGAAATTTTGGCTCTCCAAAAAAGAAGAGGCTGGCATGTTTAATTGTGATAATACCGGTCAAGGCCAAACACATTGTACACAGCTTATAAATTTTCGGTGTCATAAACTTCTTCATAGATTTCTCCTTTCCGCGCAATTCTTGCGCATAATAATTGAAATATTTGCAACACGATAACCCAATAGATAACATTTCTATAGGGAAGTGTTTCAAACAGGATTAAAATGGAAGAGTATATCAGCAGTAAGAAAATCACTCGTTTAGAATAGTGCTGTACATCTTGGGGCTGTAGACGCGGACGCATGAGGGAAGTAATTGGTCCAACCAAAGCAAAGACACCAAGAGCCAGAACCAAACCTAAGGAAAAGAGTTTGGGGGGCAATGGGTGTTGTGCTAAACCAATGACAGCAGCATAGAATGCCGTCGTAAATGCAAGGCAACTGAAAAAATGAGAAAAGTGCAGACCACCGGAATTGCTGCGAATGGACAAAAGAACAATCGTAGCGACCAGCATTTCATCCGCATAGCCAAGAGACAGAGCGATAAAAAGTAAAATGAGAAATTTTACAGATTCAGAGACGAGAGCCTCCAAACCATATAAAATCTTGTCTGCTTCCAGCGATGAAAAATGAAATTGTGTTTGAAAATAATTTTTCAATTTGTTCTTCATTTCATTTGTCTCCTTGCAAATAGCTCATAAGTTTAGTTGGGGGTTTGGGGAGAATCTGTTTCCGTATAAGAAGATTCTGTAATTGTTTTCTGTAATTGCGAAAAAAGTACGATTAAATAACAATATGTATAAAGTGTATACATATTTTGAAATCTATCCCTGTCCATAGTGTGCCCCTTTCCATTTCGTATAAAAACGAATCAACAGTCAAAGCATAACAAATTTTTACAATAAGATGGGATTATGTGTTCAAGAAGTGCGCAAATATGTTTGAACGTTACGAGAAGAAAAATATTAATGTGCTTGAACGTTGAAAAAGTACGTTTGGTAAAAAGGATAAAGAAAAAGTTTCCTAACACACCATTTTAGTAGGTTAGGAAACTTTTGGGCTAATTGTTATTTGCAATTAGTATCAAGTGTTTTGGAGCTGTTCAATCAAAGCATAAGCTTTTGCAAGTTCGTCACTTTGGCTCTGAATGGTGTCCTCTTTGAGCTTCAGTTCATCACTTTGGCTCTGAATGGTGTTCTCTTTGAGCTTCAGTTCATCATTTTGGCTCTGAATGGTGTTCTCTTTGAGCTTCAGTTCGTCATCTTTTTTCTGAATGATGTTCCTTGCTTTATCCAAATCCTTCTGCATTTCATCAACCATATATTCAGCGGTATTGTGGTCCAACTGGGCTAATTCTTTGGAATACATGTTCATCACCTTCTCCGTGTTTTGACAGAGTTGGAAGATGTCTTCATACATATCCCTAAATATTGGAAATTTCCGGATGAGATTATAAATCTGCTCCGGATCATCCGTGCTTAAAAAAGTAAGCCAAGCTTCCAACTCTGTGTTGATATCTTTATTTTCCATGGTTTTGTGGAAAATGTCAAGGGGTACGAACAAAAAATTCTGCAAAAGATTCATTTCCAGTTTTGTGTCGGATACTGCGTGAAACGAATGCAGATAGGTGTCCGGAAACGCATGAAATTCTTTTGGGCTGTGCTCAAAAAAAACGATGACATGAACCGGCCGGATGTTTTTGTAATTGAAGTTTTTGGAGTCACGGTCTTTGACGCGCTTGTACTGGCGAAGCAGAAGGTCTGCAGAGTAACAGGCAGCGCGTTCGCCGGGAAAGCGGTAGCCGATTTTTTGTACCTCGATATTGGCGATGCTTCCATTTTCAAATTCGACGACGATATCCGTGATCAAAAAAGACGGTTCCACTGTAATTCGCGTGGTGTCATTTGGCAGAACTTTTAGGACCCTGACCTTCTTTTTTAGTAAGAGCGATAGAAGCCGGCTGAGCCGCTGCGGATTGTATTCCGGGTTAAATACTTCTTTGAAAAAGCTGTCAAAAAGGATTTTGACGCCGCGTTGTCCGGTGCAGATGTCGAGAAATGCTTCTTTTTGCTCCTCATTCCAACTTATGAAAAGGTCGTTTAATTTCCAGCTGCTTTGAATTTCCGCTAAAACCTCTTCGCGTTTGCGGTAACAAAAAAGATTTTGTAAAGTTTTTTTGTGCATAAAAATGCCTCCTTTAGTGTTGTTTGATAAATGTGTTAAATTAAATCAAAATAATTAAGGGAAATTAAATATAAGCATGTACAATTCTTTGGAACGTAAAGAAAAAAGATTTTCTTTGTGCTGACCATCATATAATATCAGAGAAGAAATGTCAAGCCCAAATCTGCAAATCCTTTTCCCTCTCTTGCAACACATTTTCATGTATGGTAAAATAATTTCACCAACGGAGGAAGTGATTAAAATGAAAAAAACAATAAAAAGATGGACGGCGAGAGTGCTTGTAGCAGCGATAACATTTTCAGGACCGGTTATGCCGGCGGAGGCAAAAGGCAAATTGGCCAAACCGGAGATAAAGCAAGTGACATCCGAAAGTGCCGGCAAATTGAAGGTTTTATATAAAAAGGTACCGAAGCAGGCGAAGGCTCAGGTTCAGGTAAGTACAGATAAAAAATTTAAAAAGAATGTACGGAGTAAAGTGGCAAGGGGAACGGTTAAATCGATTACGTTTAAGAAATTGAAAGCAGTTACGTATTATGTGCGTGTAAGGAGTTTTGTCACAGAGAAAAAGAAGAAAAAATACAGTACCTGGAGCAGCAAAAAGAAGATTTCAGTGACAGGGGCGAAAACGTCAACGGATACAACAGAGGCAGAGGATACGGCAGCGGACACGGGCCGTACCGGGACATATCCACGGACAGAAGAGGATTTAATTCGGGAGTTGTGGGAAGAACTTTTTCGCCAAAATCAAAATTCGTCCACTGGCGGTAGTGATTCTTCAAACAATAATTCATCTGCCGGAGATAATAGTTCTACCGGAAACAATGGGACAACCGGCGGTAATTCCGAGAAAGATCCGAACGGTGATTCGGGATGTGCTGGTGGAAATACCGGAGAGAATCCGACACCGATCGATATCAGTGGATTTTTGGTCAGAGTGTATACCGGTTACTTCTGCATTTATGACGGGCAGGCAAAATGTCCGGAGATTTCTGTAATAGCCGACTCCGGTGAGAATCTGGTTCAGGGTACGGATTTTACAGTAAGTTACGAGAATAATGTCAATGCAGGTACGGCGTTGGTTCGCGTAAAAGGTGTAGGAAGATATACCGGGGAGTTGACGGAAACATTTGAAATTGACAAGGCGATGCCGAAAATGGCATATTATGGGGAAGAGGAAGCAATTGTAGGGCAGCCGCTTCCGATTGTGTTTGATCAGAAACCGGAAGGAAAATGTACCTATGAAGTCCGTCGGCTGAATAAAGAGGAAACGACGGATCAGTATACGAAGGTAAATGAAAATGGAGAATTGGTTGCGATACAGGCAGGCATCGTAGAAATTAATGTAAAGATCGAGGAAAGTGAGAATTATTTGGCGACGGACTACAGCTTGGGAACATTGACCATTTGTGATGAAGAAAGTCCGGAGGGAGGTTTTTCTCCGAGTACCTATGCAGAAGGAGACACGTATAAGTCAGAGTTGAAAGGCGTTACCGTTGAAAATGGAAAAGGTTCTTTTGACATTGCTTTTGAAAGTGATGCCAGTAATAAATGGCTGGATGAATATATGCGCTTTGAAGTAGAAGATGCGACCCCTTCCGCATATCGTAAGGCATTTGAGTGGCTTGGAAAGGATACGGAAACCCTTGTTTTCAAGGTGGAAAATTCGACGAAAGAACTTCGAAGCCGCTATAACTATGGAAGAGATCCGATTGTAGGACCTTGTGCGGATCAGCCGTTAGGTGATCTGAAAAATGAGCGGCTCAGTGCAAGAAAGATCACGGTAACGGTAGGAGAAGGAGTGCGTGTATGTAAAGTGAAGGCATACCGCGATGACAAATTATATGATGTAATTTACATTGCGACGAAGCCTTATGATACACAGGAAAACTATCTTGATGAAGAATATTATGCGCAGGCACGTCATAAGGTAGAGGCAAAGATTTGGACAGAGGATATGACTGTGCTTCAGAAATTGAACGCACTTGCAGGATATATCAGAACGACAACACATTATCCGGGAAGCGGTTCTACGAAAAAAGAAACCAATCCGACTTTTTGGAATGCTTTTGCGGTGGACGGTATCCAGTTGTATTATTATATGTACACGATGCCGACATTGAACCGGATTATGGATCTGCAGGGAGGACTTACGACGTGTGTCGGAGTAGATATTATCGAGCGGGCAGCGACGGAGGATCTGGGATTGCCGTATTTGTATGATGCGGACACCAAGACCGTGGCAGAGGGAGAAGGCGTCTGGCTGGTAAGGGGTTCGTACAGCAGTAACCCGAGTGCGGCAGCGCATGAATCTGTGATTTATAAAGATGCGAATGAAAGAAGAACTTTCATTGATGCGCAGGGAATGATAACGGATACAACGTGTGAAGAGCATGGGTGTCTTGACAAAGTGATAAGAGATTAACAGAAACGGAATAAGAGGAGAGTGAAAAATGTTAAAAATAGAGCATTTAACAAAAAAGTACGGAGAAAAAACGGCAGTGGAGGATTTGTCGCTGCATATTCTCAAAGGGGAGATTTATGGATTTATCGGGCATAATGGAGCGGGAAAAACGACGACATTGAAGTCAATTGTCGGAATTTTACAGTTTGAAGAAGGGGAAATCCGAATCGATGGGGATTCTATTCAGGAAAACCCGCTTGCGTGCAAAAAGAAGATTGCGTATATTCCGGATAATCCGGATCTATACGAATTTATGACAGGGGTCAAATATCTTCATTTTATTGCGGATATTTTTGGCGTGGATGAGCACACAAGACAGGAAAGGATTCGTAAATATGCGGATCTGTTTGAAATTACTTCGGATCTGGCACAGCCGATTGCGTCGTATTCCCACGGAATGAAACAGAAACTGGCAATCATAGCGGCATGGATTCATAACCCGGAATTGATCATCATGGATGAACCTTTTGTCGGTCTGGATCCAAAAGCGTCCCATATACTTAAAGTAATGATGCGGGAAGTCTGTGACGAGGGCGGTGCTATCTTTTTCTCGACACACGTATTGGAAGTGGCAGAGAAACTTTGTGATAAAGTGGCAATCATAAAAAATGGGAAATTGATTCGTTCGGGCACGATGGAAGAAGTAAAAGGAGACGACAGTCTGGAAGAAGTTTTTCTGGAATTGGAGGGAGAATAATGTTTGGAATCTTAGTGAAAAAACAGATGGCAGAGATTTTCCGAGGTTATTTTTACGATGCGAAAAAGAATAAAAAACGTTCCAAAATCTCGACGATTCTTTTTATGTTGATGTACGTAATCCTTATGGTTGGTGTTGTGGGAGGCGTGTTTACCTTTTTGGCGGTACAACTATGTAAACCGTTTTCGTTGGTAGATATGAGCTGGCTGTATTTTTTAATTATGGGGATGATCGCGATTGCGTTAGGAGCATTTGGAAGTGTATTTAATACCTTTTCCGGATTGTATCTTTCCAAGGACAATGACCTGCTTTTGTCGATGCCCATCCCAGTGCGAAGTATACTGGCAGCAAGACTTATGGGTGTTTATCTTATGGGATTGATGTATTCGGCGGTTGTTATCGTGCCGGCGGCAGTTGTATATTGGATAGTGACAGATGTTACACCAGTTGGAATTGCGGGCTCCATTCTTTTGATCCTGCACATTTCTATTATTGTGCTTATTTTATCGTGTGTACTGGGATGGTGTGTGGCGAAGATAAGCCTGAAATTAAAGAACAAAAGCTTCATTACAGTGTTGCTTTCTTTGGTGTTTTTCGGACTCTATTATTTGGTCTATTTCAAGGCGCAGGAATTAATTCAGGATCTTTTGCAAAATGCTTTGATTTATGGAGATAAAGTAAAAGACCGGGCCTATCCTCTCTATCTTTTTGGAAGAGTGGGGGAAGGTGACGCAGTGGCAATGCTTGTTTTTACCATTGGGATTGCTGCGATGGCTGTTTTTACATTTCGCCTGCTTGCGGGAAGTTTTATCCGCATTGCGACAGCTTCCGGTAAGAGTGGAAAAACTGTTTACCGTGAAAAACATGAGAAAAGAAAAAGCGAATTTGGTGCGCTTCTTACAAAGGAGTTCAAGCGGTTTACGTCAAGCCCGAATTATATGCTGAATTGTGGACTGGGGACAATTTTTCTTCCGATTCTTGGAGTGGCTGCTTTGATAAAAGGGCAGACGGTGTTGCAAACGATTTCCCGGTTTTTTGCAGGAGAAGAGGTGGAAGGATATATTGTTGTGATTGTTATAACAGCAGTATGTCTTGTGGTGGCAATGAATGACATGGTGGTACCTTCTGTTTCGCTGGAAGGAAAGAATTTGTGGATCCTGCAGTCATTGCCGGTAAAACCGTGGAACATTCTTCGTGCTAAACTCGGAGTGCAGCTTTTGTTGACATGGCTTCCGGTTCTTTTCTGTGAAATTTGCTTCGCAGTCTGTCTTCACATGGATATTGTTAAGACACTGTTTATTCTTGTGATTCCGATTGTATTTACCAGAATGATGACTGTGTTTGGTCTCTTTCTTGGAATCAATATGCCAAATCTCACATGGACCAATGAGCTGGCACCAATCAAACAAAGTCTTGGTGTAGTGATCTCCATGTTTGGTGGATGGGCATTGGCAGCAGGGGTGGCAGTTCTCTATTTTGTGGCTGGAAAGAAAATAGGTGCACCGGGATACTTGCTTTTGGTAACAATTGTTTTTGCATTGATTACCGGAGTGTTTTATATCTGGCTAAAACGAAAAGGAATGGAAAAATGGATGACGTTATAAAAATAGAAAAGCCCCCGGCTGTGAGTGCAGTCAGGGGCTTTTCTAATGTAGTTTTATCACAAACGATGATCACGGCAGATTCAATTTGCGGTCTAAAATACGTTCGGAAATAACGTAGAATATAACTGAAAATACAACGGAAATGATAAGGGATATTATGGTTAACATTCCCGTAGCGGAATAATTCAGCGTGTCTCCCGCTGAAAAAATGCCGGTGCCGATCATAACCGGAATCAGCACGACAAGACTGACAATCTGCTGTGCCGTGTAGATGGCTGCATAAAAAGCAATGGAAGCGATGACACGGTGATCGCGTACAAATTGTCCCAGGCTGATCGATGCATAGATGGCAAGGATCGAATTGATGTATCCCATAATAAACGAGAGAATCGTCGTGAAATCAAATGTTTCACTTTTTAAAATTTGACGAATTGCCATAAAGGTAATTTCCGAATCAAATCCAACAGCACATAGAACAAATAAAGCAAACAACGTTACTGCGATGGTAAGGACTGCCCACAAAAAAGATACCAGAAATTTGGAAAACAGGATCTGGTTTGTGGATGCCGGAAGTGTGAATGTTAAGTAGCCTTCACGCGTCGCCGTGGAACGGTAAAATCGCAGACATATGAAAATGTATGGGGAAAGAACCGTAAAAACGATGGCAAGAAAACCTACGATCGCACCAAGGGGCAGTGTGATTGACAAAAACAGTTCATTGACATCAAAGTGGTCTATGACCGTTAAAAAGATGCAGGCAAGTGCCACAAGAGCAGCAAGCGCTATGTAAACCGGCACATAAAAGCGATAGGTCGCTTTGAATTCGTGTTTGATCAATTTTTTTAACATTTGAATACCTCCCTAAAAAGTGCATCGACGGATTTGTTTTCTTTTTCCCGGATATCATCTACACTGGACTGCAGGCGGACCTGTCCGTTTTGCAGGAAAATGACTTCATCCAGAACATTTTCCACATCTGCGATCAAATGTGTCGAGATAAGAACGGTTGAATTTTCACAATAATTGCTTACGATCGTATTGAGAATATAATCTCTGGTCGCCGGATCGACACCACCGATCGGTTCATCCAGACAATACAGATTTGCATTGCGGCTCATCGCGAGGATCAACTGGACTTTTTCCAATGTCCCTTTTGACATATGTGACAATTTCATCTGGGAATCAATATCCAGTTTGGCAAGCATAAAGGTTGCCTTTTCCCGCTCAAAGTCATTGTAAAAATCTCCAAAATATTCCAGAAGCTGTGTTACTTTCATCCATTTTGGAAAATAGTTGCTGTCCGGCAGAAATGATACGTGCTGTTTGGTGATGATGCCCGGAGTTTCTCCGCCAATTGTAATCGTTCCATGATCGGGTTTGAGAAGCCCGTTCAGCAGTTTCAGAAAGGTTGTCTTTCCACTGCCGTTTGGTCCTAAAAGGCCTACAATTTTACCGCACTCCAGTGTGATATCCACGTTGTCAAGTGCCAGCGAATTGCCAAACCGTTTGGTCAATCCCTTTGTTTCTAAAATAATCATAAATAATCCTCCATTTTAATAAGTAAGTTTAGTCTTTGTCCCATGCCTTTTGGATGAAATCCAATTGCTTTTCCGGTTCAAAACCAAGAGATGTCAGTTCGCTCCGTAGTTTTTTCAGGTGTGCGAGGGCAAGTTCGGAACGCATCGCGTCCAACATCGAATGGTCACTGGTAATACGCCGTCCGGCGGTTCGCTCTGTGATCAACAGCCCCTCCCGTTCTAATTCGGAAAGCGCCCGCTGCATCGTATTGGGATTAACGTTGGCAGAAGTTGCCAGTTCGCGGACCGATGGAAATGGTTCACCGGGTGAATATTCACCGGACAAGATCAGTCGTTTTAACTGCTCCGTCAATTGGATATACAAAGGACGGTCATTGGTGAGTTCCCATTGCATAGTGGTACTCCTTTCTGTATTATTGTATTAAGCGATTAACACAATAATACACCTGTGGACAAACATTGTCAAGCAAAAATGAAAAAAAAATGAAATGTTCGTAAAATTCGACGAGATTCTCCTTTTATCACTTTACTTTTTTTGGTGATGGTGCTAAAATAATTCTAAGTGATAAATAATTTCAATTAATAAGGAGGATTCTATAAAAATGGCTAGAGCAAAACAATCCATGGATGGAAATACAGCTGCCGCTCATGTGGCATATGCCTATACAGAAGTAGCTGGTATCTATCCGATTACACCTTCTAGTCCGATGGCAGATACCGTTGACCAGTGGTCTGCAGCGGGACAGAAGAACATTTTTGGAAACACAGTAAAAGTAGTTGAGATGCAATCAGAGGCTGGTGCAGCAGGTACCGTACATGGTTCTCTTGCAGCAGGTGCACTTACAACAACATTTACTGCTTCCCAGGGACTTCTTTTGATGATTCCTAACATGTACAAGATTGCAGCAGAGCAGCTTCCTTGCGTGTTTGACGTATCTGCTCGTACCGTATCAACGCAGTCTTTGAACATTTTTGGAGATCACAGTGACGTTTATGCATGTCGTCAGACAGGTTTTGCTATGCTTGCTGAGACAAATCCACAGGAAGTTATGGACTTGAGCCCGGTTGCTCATTTGGCTGCTTTGGAAGGAAAAGTTCCGTTTATTAACTTCTTTGATGGATTCCGTACATCTCACGAGATTCAGAAAATTGAGAAATGGGATTATGAAGATCTGAAAGAAATGTGCAACATGGACGCTGTAGAAGAGTTCCGTCAGCATGCATTGAACCCAGAGCATCCTGCTATGCGTGGTTCTCATGAAAACGGTGACGTATTCTTCCAGCATCGTGAAGCTTGTAACCCAGTATATGATGCTTTGCCGGCAGTTGTTGAAAAATACATGGGCAAAGTCAATGAAAAATTAGGAACAGACTATGATCTGTTTAACTACTATGGAGCTGAGGATGCTGACCGTGTCATCATCGCTATGGGTTCCATCTGTGACGTTGCAGAAGAAGTAATCGATTACTTGACAGCAAAAGGCGAAAAAGTAGGTTTGATCAAAGTTCGTTTGTATCGTCCTTGGTCTTCCGAGCACATCTTGAAAGTAATTCCTAAGACGGCTAAGAAGATCGCTGTACTTGACCGTACAAAAGAGCCTGGTACACTTGGTGAACCACTTTACCTTGATGTGGCTGCTACACTTCGTGAAGCCGGCTTGAATGATATTATTTTGACAGGTGGACGTTATGGACTCGGTTCCAAGGATACACCACCTTCATCTGTATTTGCTATTTACAAAGAGTTGGAGAAAGATGCTCCAAAACCTCGTTTTACAATCGGTATCGTAGACGATGTTACAAACCTCAGTCTTCCAGAAGTAAAACCAGCTCCTATCACATCTGCAGAAGGTACTGTAGAATGTAAGTTCTGGGGTCTTGGCGGAGACGGTACAGTAGGTGCGAACAAGAACTCTACAAAGA
>OBJG01001009.1_pt1 | contig 24081 bp, 13 predicted proteins | sample 1517941 | NCBI WGS metagenome assembly OBJG01 (sample SAMN04571712, study PRJEB22368) | human gut metagenome | biome: human gut; material: stool | host: Homo sapiens | place: Luxembourg | collected 2012-09-21
GGGTCTTCGACCCTCTCGACACCCTTTTCGCGATTGAGTTGGTGACACTGGCATAGTGTGCCCGCGTGTTTATCCGCGCAAAAAAATTGCTTCAAGGATGCGTCAACACGCATTTTTGATACAGACAGTCTACGAAAAGCAAGGCTGTCACAGAATATTAAGGGAGGTTTTTTCATGAAGAAGCTGACTGCTCTCCTGCTCGCCATCGCAATGATGGTGACCTGCACCCTGTGCGCTGTCGCCGAAGACGGCAAGACGTACATGGCTGTCTGCATCGCGTCCGAGCCTGATACGCTTGACCCGGCGCTGAACTCCGCTGTGGACGGCGCGACGATGGTCGCTCACCTGTTCGCAGGCCTGTCCACTTGGGCGCAGACCGACGACGGCAAGCTGGAAATCCTGCCGGACTGCGCGGTGGAACTGCCGGATCCGGTGGTCAATGACGACGGCACGGTGACGTACACCTACACGCTCGTTGACGGCCTGAAGTGGTCCGACGGCAAGGATCTGACCGCGAAGGACTTCGAGTTCGCGTGGAAGCGCGCTGCTTCCTCCGAGCTGGGCGCGGACTATGGCTACATGTTTGAAGTCATCAAGGGCTACACTACGGACGGCTCCGACCCCAAGGCGGAAAACCTCGCTGTGACCGCCGTGGACAACAAGACCCTGACCGTTACCCTGAACAACCCCGTTGCCTACTGGAACGAGCTGCTCGCCTTCCCGGCGTACATGCCCGTCCGTGAGGACGTCGTCGCCAACGAAGCGTGGGCGACCGATCCTTCCACCTACATCGGCAATGGCCCGTACACCATGACCGCGTGGGAACACAACAGCAAGATCACCCTGACCAAGAACCCCTACTATCATGCGGTGGACAAGGTCACGATGGACGAGCTGGACTTCTACCTCTCCGACGACGCGAACAACATGCTGGCGAACTTCCAGAAGGGCGACTGGCAGCTGATCGACGACGTTCCCACCTCTGAAATCGCTTCCCTGAAGGAACAGTATCCGACGGAATTCGTTATTGCCGGCCAGATTGGTACCTACTATGTCTGCTGGAACATCAACGAAGAAATCCTGCCCGCTGACGTGCTCGCGAACATGACCCCCGAAGAAGCGGAAGCGGCGCGCGCAGAAGTCCGTCGGGCGATTGGCCTGCTGTTCGACCGCAACTACATCGTTGAAGAAATCGGTCAGGCGGGTCAGGTGCCTGCGTCCAGCTTCGTTCCTATGGGCATGACCGATGCGGACGGCTCTGAGTTCTACAAGAACGCGGGCCATGTGGAAGGCATCACCGGCTACTACGACGTGACCGACGACGAAGACGTCTACATGGCGAACTTCGACAAGGCGGTTGAGACCCTGAAGAAGTACTACACCTACGACGAGGAGAACGGCGTCTTCACCAACTTCCCGTCCCTGACCTACCTCTACAACACCTCCGAAGCCCACAAGGCGATTGGCGAATACCTCCAGAGCGCGGTTTCTGCGGTCGGCATCACCATGAACCTGACCAACCAGGAATGGAACACCTTCCTGAACACCCGTAAGTCCGGCGACTACTCCATTGCCCGCAATGGCTGGATTGCCGACTACAACGACCCGATCTGCTTCCTCGACATGTGGGTGACCGGCTCCGGCAACAACGACGTGCAGTTCGGCAAGGGCGCGAATGCGGATCTGAAGATCTACAACCTCGACCTGACCCCCTACGGCTACGACGTGAAGGTGGAGAACGGCACTTGGGCGGAAACCTATGACGTGCTGATTTCTGCTATCAAGAGCTGCACCGACAGCGCGAACCGTTATGCCATGATGCACATCGCGGAAGATATGCTGATGGATACCGGCTGCATCGTGCCGCTGTACTACTACACCGACATCTACATGATCGACGACTCCGTGCAGGGCTTCTTCTCCAACCCGCTGGGCTACAAGTACTTCATGCACTGCACCATCGCCAAGTAATTCCATCTCGGTTTGGACAAATCCACGGGCGAATCGGCTTCAAAACCGGTTCGCCTTTTTTCGTATGTTGGAAAGATGCACTTTGCCATCCTTGGCAATTGATATTTCCTGCCTTGGAAAGGTGCATCCGGCGGGAAACATGCGCGAATTGACGTGAAACATGCGTGAATGCAGGAATTTTCAGCAGGAAAAGGGCAGGGAAACGTCCAATTAATCCATTGAATGGCGGTGGCGAACAGCGCTTGCCGATGGTATACTGAAACCAGAAGGGGCGTTTTCAATGGGAAAAAGCCCGCGGAAGCTATCATCAAGGAGGAAGCAGCATGAAGCGAATCGCACGATGGAGCACCATTTTCCTGCTCTTATGCAGCATCATTTGGGCGGGTACAGCATCGGCGGCCATAATTGTGAACAACAACATGAGCGCGCTGAACACGCTGAACACCATCAACAACAACCAGACACCACAGGGCAAGGACTCAGCGCTGATGCGGCTGGCGCAAGAAATCGGCGCTGGCATGTGGGACAATACGGATTGGGATGACCCGGCGTTTCAGCAGAACATCAAGCAGCTTGGCATCACCGTGTTGAATAAGGACACGCAGCCGCCGGAAGCCTTCATCGGCGACGCGATTTTTGACCATCTGGGCAACATGGAGTTCAATGCGCCGGAAATGAACGGCAATCTGCTGGTTCTCGGCGGGCTGAACGCCAATCTTCCGTCCGGCAAAATCGACCGCCTGTATGTGCTGTCGGACGAGGACGTTCGCCTGAACATCGGCGCGGCGGCAGATGTTCAGGAGCTGATTCTGGGCGCATCGGGGAATGTGTCGCTGAACGGCGAGGGCAATGTCCGCTCCACCATCGTGGTGGACAAGCCGATGAATCTCGATATCGGGATTGCGACGAACCTCGTGAACTTGACGGATGACCCGCTGCCGACGGGCGATATTGTGCTGAATCCGGGCAAGAACGCGCTTGTGCCGGGGCAGCAGCTGCATATGGGCAGCGAGCTGAAGGTGGAGAAGAAAATCAGCCTGACCGTGCGTTTCCGCCTTGTTGACCAGAGCGCCAAGGACATGCAGCTGGAAACGGCGGATTGGGACGGCGCGCTGCTGACCGAAACGACGGTGCAGTACACGGGCGACAGCTGCCCGATGGGCGCGGTCAACATGATGGACAGCATCGAGGCGGCGTTTGCGGAGAAGTATCCGGATTTGCAGGAGCAGTATGTGCTGCTGCCGGAAATGCGCAGCGCAGACCCGTGGAGCAAGGTCTACCGCCTGAATGGCGGCGAATCCTGCTTTGCCGTGGCGGAAAATTATGTCTATCTCTCCCGCGAGGGCGATGTTGTGTTCCCGCTGACGGATGACAGCACGCTGGTAGCGGAATTCCCGGTGTACGTCTACCGCTATGGCGAGCAGGACGGGCGCATCACCTACCGCGTTCGCATCAGCGGCGCGCGCCCGGATTACTTCACGCCGAGCCTGACCCTGCGCAGCGGCGCCGTGGCGAGCTTCACCTTCGATAAGGAGCGCGGCGAGTGGGTGACGCAGTTCAAGCGCAGCGACTTCGGCGCGGACGAGCGTGCCCTCATTCACCTGACGGGACTGCGCGGCGAGGAGACGGACACATTCCTGCCCGTAACGGGGCGCGAAGAAAAGCGCATCGTTACGCTGACGTGGACGGCGGACACGCAGCGCGTGACCATCGACGCGCAGAACGTCCTCTGGGGCAGCGACATGCCGGCGGAGGGCAACGACCTGCTGTGCCGCGCGGGTGAGCAGGTGACGGTGCAAATCGCGCCCGCAGCGGGCTATCGCGGCATCCACGTTTTCCAGAGCGACCCGGCTGTTTCCCTGAGTATCAGCGAGGGGAACGACGCGGTTTCCTTCCTCATGCCCTACGCGCCGCTGACCTTGACGCTGACGGCGGACAAGCTTTATACCGTCACGATGGACACGGCAGGCGGCGATCCGATCCGTCCCATCCAGTACACGGTGGAATCGGAAGCGTTCCAGCTGCCGACCCCGGTTCGCACGGGCTACATCTTCCTCGGCTGGACGGGCGAGGGCATCACCGAACCGCAGAAAATCATTGAAATCCCGCAAGGAAGCACGGGCGACCGCACTTACACCGCGAACTGGCAGGTGATTGAATACACCATCATTACGCTGCTGGAAGGGGGCAATGCGGGCTCGTCAGAAGTGTATTTCTACACGGTGGAGCAAACCGTAACGCTGCCGACCCCGACCCGCACGGGCTACACGTTCCTTGGCTGGACGGGCGAGGGCATCACGACGCCGCAGCCGAACGTGACCATCCCGAAGGGTTCGACGGGCGACAAGACGTATATCGAGAACTGGGAACTGACAGAATACAACATCACCATGGATTTGAACGGCGGCAGCGGTCAAGAAAAGGTGGTTTACACCATGACGGATGAGGATTTCGAGCTGCCGACCCCGACCCGCAACGGCTACGAGTTTGTCGGCTGGACGGGCGAGGGCATCACGACACCGCAGACGCAGGTCATCATCCCGACGGGTTCGACGGGAAACAAGGCGTATACCGCAAACTGGAAGGTGATTGAATACACCATCACACTGGACACGAACGGCGGCCCAGTCGTGTCTCCGATAAAATACACCGTGGAGGATACCTTCACCCTGCCTTACATTCTCCGTCCGGGCTACGAATTTGCCGGCTGGACCCTCGATGGCAGCGGTATGCTCCCTTTCACGCCGCTCATTATTTACCCTGGCACAACCGGCGACCTCCATTACAAGGCGGAGTGGCGTTTGGCGGAGTACACCATCACCATGGATTTGGACGGCGGCAGCGGTCAAGAAAAGGTGGTTTACACCATAACGGATGAGGAGTTCGAGCTGCCAACCCCGACCCGCAACGGCTACGAGTTTGTCGGCTGGACGGGCGAGCGCATCACGACGCCGCAGACAAGCGTCAAAATTCCGAAGGGTTCGACGGGGAACAAGGCGTATACCGCAAACTGGAAGGTGATCAGATACACCATCACACTGGTCACGAACGGCGGCGCAGTCATAGCTTCGATACGCTACACCGTGGAGGATTCCGTCACCCTGCCCATCCCTCCCGACCGTCCGGGCTACGAATTTTCCGGCTGGGTCCTCGATGGCAGCGGTCAGTTCCCTTCAACGCCGATGATTATCCCCGCAGGCTCAACCGGCGACCGCCTTTACAAGGCGGAGTGGCGTGTGGCGACGTACACCATTACCTACGTGAGCCACGGCAAAGCATATAATTGGGTTCAATACACCATCAACAACCAAGTTTATTTCGGGACACCGGAAGAAGACCCGTCCTACTACCTCCCGGGCTATACCTTTGTAGGCTGGAAAATCGACGGCGTGGAAGGAACGCCGCGCTCCTACATGCTGCCCAAGGGCTCGTATGGCAATCGAACGGCGACCATGCTTTGGGAGCCAATTCCGTAAGCGTAAACAAGGAGAACAAGGAGGGGCTGCGCATTGGACTACCTCAGCGTAAAGGAAATAGCGGAGCTGTGGGGCGTTTCCATCCGCATGGTGAATTACTACCTGAATACCGGGCGGATTCAGGGGGCAATCCGGAAATCGGGCGGGTGGCTGATTCCGGCGAATACGCCGCATCCGGCGGATTTGCGCAAGAGCGGGCAGCGCGGGCAGGAAAAAATCCCCCCGCGGATGGCCAAGTGCTATATGCCGCTGATTTCCCGCCCGTGCGACAACGGCTTCCAGAATCTCCTGCTGACCATGAACGACGAGGAGGAACGCGACATCGCCCGCGCCCTGCACCACTATTTCCGCGATGAACACGAGGAAGCCCGCGAAATCAGCGAGAAATACCTGACGAGCAAGTGCCCCGAAATCCGCCTGTCCGCGCTGATTACCAACACGATGGCGATGCTGCAGACGGGGGATGCCGCCAAGTGCCGCCGGAATCTCGAAATGATTCAGCGGGACGGGCAGCGCGCAAACGACGATTCGTGGCGGCTGTACAGCAGCATCACCGACGCGCTCATCAGCGTGTTCTTCCACTCCGAGAAGCTCGACTTGACCCCTATCCGCCCCGCTATCGGTATTCTTCCGCCCGGAATGCAGTATTTTGCCATGTACGCCATCGCCCACGCGCTCTACATCCGCCGCGAATACGAACACGCGATGGGCATTGCCGAATCCGCCCTGCTGATGGCGGGCACGCGCTACCCCATTGACAGCATCTACCTCAACATCGTCCTGTGCATGATTTGCATGAGCCTGAAGCAGGATGAACGCGCGGAGCAGAAGTTCGATGCCGCGTGGAGCATCGCCAGCCGCGAGGGGTACATCCACCCGTTTGTGGAGCATCACGGCATTTTGCAGGGGCAGGTGGAGCGCGCGCTGCGCAAGCAGGAGCCGGAAACGTACAACAAGATTGTGCAGTCGGTCTACCGCTTCAGCCGCGGGTGGATGAAAATTCACAACCCCGTGTCGACGCTGCAGGTGACCGACGCGCTCACACCCTACGAGTTTTCGATTGCCATGCTTGCCGCGAAGGGTCGCAGCAACAAGGAAATCGCCGCGCTGATGGGCGTTTCCGTCAACACGGTGAAGTCGTACATGGAGAGCATCTTTGAGAAGCTGCAAATCTCCAGCCGGAACGAAATCGACGCGTATGTGAATCGGTAATATCAACAAAAGCACGCACTCCGAATGTTGACATGCAAGCATTGCGGCTTAGACAACCCGAAGGAAGCGCGCTACTGCCAGCACTGCGGTGGATACAGGTGAATAAAAATCAGCCGCGACGAGCGTATTCACTCGTCGCGGCTGTGTTTATCTATGCGCTTCCTTATTCTGATACATCCGCGCATCTGCCCGCGCCAAGGAATCCGCCAAATCATCCGTCGACGGATTAAAATGCGAACAGCCCACCGATACCATCGGCAGAACCGGATTCTCCGCCCGCGCCGCATCCATCAGGTGCTGGAAAATCTCCGTCATGGTGTTGTATTGCGCGTTCCGCCGCGTCAGTATCACGCAAAACTCGTCGCCGCCGATGCGGAAGCACGTCCCGTAATTCCCATACGCGCGGCGGATGCAGCCGGCAATCGTCCGCAGGCAGGCGTCGCCCATCAAGTGCCCATGGCAGTCGTTGACGTCCTTGAAGCGGTCAACGTCGAACATCAGGATGGTAGCAGGCACGCGCAGGCGCGCCAGATAATGCTCGTAGCCCAAGCGGTTGACAAGCTGCGTCAGCCCGTCGGTTTGCAGCACCATGTCGCTGGAGAATTTCGACATCATCAGCGCGCCGCAGCTGATGGTAATCCAGTCGATTTTGACCATCGGCAGGAACAGCTGCACCATCAGCCCTAACAGCACGAACAGCGTCGCGAGCATCAGCTGTGTGCCGCCGGTGTACTGATAGGCGCGGCAGGCGAACCAAATCTGCACGAGGAAGAACACCATGCTGCCCCCGTAGGCGAGCATGTAGAGCACGTAGAGCAACCCGTGGTGATAGAAATTCTGCGCATCGACATAGAACATCAGCCCCGTGAACGCCGAGAGCAGCACCAGCAGCGCATGGAAGCCCGCAAGGCACAGCAGCCTATGCACCACTTTCCGCGGGCAGGGATGGATAACGCAGCCCGCGAACAGACCGATTAGCGGCGCAAGCGAAAGTTCGATGGTCTTGACGGCGATATGCAGCGGAATCAGCGCGGGCGGCGTGCCATCCATCTGCACGCCCGACCACTCACACAGCGCGCAAATGGCGATGGTGGCGTACAGGCCGCCGCAGAGCAGGTTTCGGATCTTGGATTGGCTGATGTCGCCGCGCAGGGAGAAGAGCATAATCGCCATGGCGAAGACGCTGAGAGCAATATTTGCCGTGTATAATTCATTCATGCTGATTGTGGAGGCGGTTGACAAGCAATCGCGGCAGATAAGTTTGAAAAGGGCAAATTCCCCCCTCTTATAATAATGATACCACGAAAAAAAGAGGATGAAAAGTTGGTTACATAGGAAAAATTGCAAATGTGGCAGATTTCAACAAATGCGGGGAAATGGTTACATGGCGCGTCTCCCATCCCCACGAAAAAAGGGACTGACCGAAGCCAGTCCCTTTGATGATTATTCGTATTCGCAAACGCTTGCCCAGCGGATGAGCAGGTCGCGCTCTTCGGGCTTGCCCTTGAGGGACTGGCTCGCGGCGACGATCGGAATCCACTGCTGGACGTACTGCTTGGCGGTGTCGCTCTTCTTGCAGAAGAGGGAGAGGTACTTCTCCGCCAGCGCTTCCTTGCCTTCGAGGACGAAGAGCAGGTAGGTGCGGGCAACATCAGCGGACGCGTTGCCCTGCGTGGCGTGCGACCAGTCGAGGATGTACCACTGTCCGTCGGGGGCGATGATGATGTTGGACGGGTTGAAGTCGCCGTGGCAGACCTTCTTGTGGACGTGCATACTCGCCAAGCGGGTGTGCAGCTCGTAGCGGGTGGTCGCGTCGAGGTCGGTGGCGGAAATCTTGCGCTGCATCTTCTCGGTCAGGCTGTTGAGCATCGGGCAGGTGCAGGCGTGAACCTTCATCTGAATGTCAACAAACAGGTTCAGGTACTCGTCTTCCTTTTCCGGATGCGCCGCCATCAGCGCAGCCAGCGTGTCGCCTTCAACGAACTCCGTCGTAATCGCCCACTGACCGTTCACCGTGTCAACAGCAAGGAGCTTCGGAATCGGCAGGCCCGTCTCTTCCACGCGCGCCGTGTTCAGCGCTTCGTTCAGAATGTCCGCCTTGCTGTACCCTTCGGCAAACACCTTGATGGCCTTGGCGCCGTCGCGGTAAATCTTCTTATTCTCCCGCTCGGCAATCACATGCGTCAAATCCATAGGGAAACCTCCTTCTATATGGTTCATGTTTATTGGGGGGAGAGGCGCAAGGGCGCTGCCCTTGACCTGCCAAAGGGTCTGTGACCCTCTGGACTCCCTTTTCGCGATTGAGTTGGTGACGCTATCACACAACGTCCGCGTGTTTATGCGAGGATTCGCGTCTGCGGACGCGACCAGAGGGCAATGGAAACAGACGAAGTCTGCGATCGCCCTCTGGACTGCTTCGCCCCCCCTCCTGCGCTTGTTGGTTGGTAAAGCGGCAGTGGAGAACGCAAAAGTCAATATTTGTCCTAAATATCTATTCGCCGCCCAAATGCGACATTCCTGCAAGCGGACAAAATTTTTTGTGCTCAAAAATGCCCGGCCCAGCAGAAGCATTCCTGCCAAGCCGGGGAGAATGGCGCATTACTCGCCGTAGTACGCCTTCAGATACATTTCCTTGATTTCGCTGATGAGCGGGTAGCGCGGGTTCGCGCCGGTGCACTGGTCGTCGAACGCCTGCTCGGACATTTCGTCCAGCGTCGCGAGGAACTTCTCCTCGTCCACACCGTAGTCGCGAATCGTATTCTTGATGCCGACGCGCTCCTTCAGGGCATGGATGTTGCGGATGAGGTTCTCCACCGTCTCGTCGTCATTCGCACCCTTGAAGCCGAGGTACTCGCCGAATTCGGCGTAGCGGCGCTTCGTGTGCGGATAGGCGTACTGCGGGAAGGTGCCCATCTTCGTGGGAACCTCCGCGCTGTTGTAGCGGATGACCAGCTCAATCAGCAACGCGTTGGCGATGCCGTGCGGCAGGTGATGGAACGCGCCCAGCTTGTGCGCCATGGAGTGGCAGACGCCGAGGAACGCGTTCGCGAACGCCATGCCAGCCATCGTGGCGGCGTTGCCCATCTTTTCGCGGGCAACCGGCTCGTTCTGACCGTTGTCGTAGCACGCGGGCAGATACTCGAAAATCAGCTGAGCCGCCTGCTTCGCCAGACCGTCGGTGAAGTCTGTCGCCAGCATGGAGGCGTAGGCTTCCAGCGCGTGGGTCAGCGCATCGATACCGGAGGCGGAGGTCAAGCCCTTCGGCGCGGACATCATCATGTCAGCATCCACAATCGCCATCTTCGGCAGCAGCTCGTAGTCCGCAAGCGGGTACTTCACGCCGGTGTCCTGATCGGTGATGACGGCGAACGGGGTGACTTCGGAGCCCGTACCAGCGGAGGTCGGGATGGCGATGAAGTATGCCTTTTCGCCCATCTTCGGGAAGGTGTACACGCGCTTGCGGATATCCATGAAGCGCATCGCCATGTCGAGGAAGTCCACTTCCGGATGCTCGTACATGACCCACATAATCTTGCCGGCGTCCATCGCGGAACCGCCGCCGATGGCGATAATGCAGTCCGGCTGGAAGGAGGTCATGGCCTTTGCGCCTTCCTTCGCGCAGGCGAGGGACGGGTCGGGCGCAACATCGTAGAACGTGGTGTGGACGATGCCCAGCTCATCCAGCTTGTCGGTAATCGCCTTGGTGAAGCCGGATTTGAACAGGAACGCGTCGGTGACGATGAAGCAGCGCTTCTTGCCCATAACTGCCTTGAGTTCATTCAGGGCGACAGGCAGGCAGCCCTTCTTGAGGTAGACCTTTTCAGGCGCACGGAACCACAGCATATTCTCCCTCCGGATGGCAACAGTCTTGACATTCAGCAGGTGCTTGACGCCGACGTTCTCGGAGACGGAGTTGCCGCCCCAAGAGCCGCAGCCCAGCGTCAGCGACGGACGCAGCATGAAGTTGTACAGGTCGCCGATGCCGCCCTGAGAGGAAGGCGTGTTGACGAGGATACGGCAGGTCTTCATGCGCGCGGCGAAGCGGTCAATCAAATCCTTGCGGGTGACGGCGTTCAGGTAGATAGAAGAGGTGTGGCCGTAGCCGCCGTCAGCAATCAGGTGTTCCGCCTTGTCGAACGCATCGTCGATGTCCTTGGCGCGGTACATCGCCAGCACGGGAGAGAGCTTCTCATGCGCGAACTCTTCAGAAATATCCACGGATTCGACTTCACCAATCAGCACCTTGGCGGTTTCCGGCACGTCCACGCCCGCGAGCTTGGCGATGGTGTGCGCCTTCTGACCGACAATCTTGGCATTCAGCGCGCCGTTGATGATGATGGTCTTGCGCACCTTGTCCAGCTCTTCGCCTTCGAGGAAGTACGCGCCGCGCTTGGCGAACTCCGCCTTCACCGCGTCGTAGATGCTGTCCAGTACGATGGTGGACTGCTCGGACGCGCAGATCATGCCGTTGTCGAACGTCTTGGAGTGCAGGATGGAGTTGACGGCCACCTTCACGTCAGCGGATTCGTCGATAATCGCGGGCGTGTTGCCAGCACCGACGCCCAGCGCAGGCTTGCCGGAGGAGTACGCCGCCTTGACCATGCCGGGGCCGCCGGTGGCGAGGATGATGTCGGCTTCCTTCATCGCCATGTTGGTCAGCTCCAGCGAGGGAACATCGACCCACGAGATGATGTCTTCGGGCGCGCCGGCAGCCACAGCGGCTTCCAGCACAACCTTCGCGGCGGCGATGGTGGACTTCTTCGCGCGCGGATGGGGAGAGATGATGATGCCGTTGCGGGTCTTGAGGCAAATCAGCGTCTTGAAAATGGCGGTAGACGTGGGGTTGGTGGTCGGGATGACCGCCGCGACAACGCCGATAGGTTCTGCAACCTTCATCATGCCGAATGCTTCGTCGCGCTCCAGCACGCCGACGGTCTGCGTGTCCTTGTAGGCGTTGTAGATGTATTCAGCGGCGTAGTGGTTCTTGATGACCTTATCTTCCACCACGCCCATGCCGGTTTCTTCCACCGCCATCTTCGCCAGCGGGATGCGCATGTTGTTCGCGGCGAGGGCAGCTGCCTTGAAAATCTTGTCCACCTGCTCCTGCGTGTAGGTCGCATAGACCTTCTGTGCCGCGCGTACGCGGGCGAGGGCCGCCTCGAAGCTCTCCACGCTATCGACGATCGGATACTCTTTCGCCATGATACTCTCTCCTTATGCTTCATCCGTCCTGCGGGGATGCGCCCGCGAACGGGGAATGTCGGTGTTTGTCGGGGTGACGAGAACAGTGTAGCAGATTGTTAAGCGCTTGTCAAGTGGCTGACACGATTTTAACGATATTTTTTTCACAATTTAATACGTTTTCGGAACGGGAGGAATGGAATGGCGGATAGATGGACGAAGAGGACAAATGCAAAAAGCGCTGTACAGTAAAAAAACAGCGGCTGAATGTCGAATTTGCTGTTCTTGCTTGAAAATGTGCGGAAGATGCGGTATAATGGGGTGGAAAAGCACTGGAAGGGGAGGGGACGCGCGTGAACAATGAGGAGAAAGAGAAGGAGGGGGCGACTTGTTGTCTGACGCTGCCCCTTAAACTGGAAAAATGGCAGTCCGACCATCTTGAAAAGCGTTTCGAGATTGCGCGGCAGCTGTATAATACGCTGGTTCATGCTGAACTAAAGAAGAAATGCCAAGTTGAAAGAATGCCTGAATACCAAGAAATCATGAAAATGATTGATACTGCCAGCAATCAGAAGGAAAAGTGGGCATTAGAAAAAAAGAGAAAAGCATTTTTGGAAGAAAACGGTTTTAGCAGAAATGCCTTTAAGGCTGATATGGAAAAATACTATAAGCACTTTAATGATAATATCGGCGCAAATGTAGCGTTGCATGGAATTACAGCACAGGTGTGGATTGCTTTTGATAAGGTGTTCGTTGACAACTATAAGCAGAAGGGAAAAGTACATTTCAAAAAGCCGGGTGAACTTTGTTCCGTGCAGGGCTATTCACAGAAGAAAAGCGGTGGAAAGGAGATTATGTTCCGAGAAGATAGAATTATATGGAATCAGCAAGGTAATCGTGACCGCAAGAAGGTAAAAAGAGAGTTTTTGCTGAAATTATCACCTAATAATCCTTACGAGGCCGAGATGTTGAAAAGGCATGTGAAATTTGTCCGCATCCTCCGCAAAGACGGCAAGACAAAGCCGCATTGGTATGCACAGCTTGTTTTGGAAGGAAAGCCGGCGGTGAAGCGTGACCCGATAAGCAGTGCGCCGAAGCATCCCGTCGGGCATGGTGTCGTTGGCATCGACATTGGCACACGGACGCTGGCATACTCGACCGATAAGGAGGTTAATCTGCTGGAATTGGCTGACCGTGTGCAGAATATAGAACAAGAAAAGCGGCGCTTGCAGCGCAAGATGGACAGAAGCCGACGCGCAATGAATCCGGAGAATTACAATTCGGATGGAACATTTAAGCGCGGCGTGAAGCTAACGCGGAACAAGTCCAAGCGATACAGACGGATTCAGCACCAGCTGGCAATGATTCAGCATCATCAGGCGGACATCCGAAAACAGCAGCATAACGAATTGGCAAATTTCTGCTGACGCTGGGTGATTGCTTCTTTGTGGAGAACATGAGTTACTGCGATTTAGCGCACAGGGCAAATAAAACGGAGATTTCCGAAAAGACAGGACGGTATAAACGCAAAAAGCGCTTTGGAAAGTCCATTGCCAACAAAGCACCTGCCATGCTGATTACGATGCTGAAACAGAAATGCCAGTCACGCGGGCTGGAAGGGGTGAAAGAGGTTGACACGCATGTGTGCGCCAGTCAGTACAACCACCAGACAGACACTTGCATCAAGAAGGCACTTGAAAACCGCTGGAACATTATGCCAGACGGTGAACGCATTCAGCGCGATTTGTACTCGGCGTTCCTGCTTCAGCATTGCAGAAGAGACTTGCCGGAATATAATAGGAAGGAATTACAGAAAGAGTTTGGGGAAGAACTTTACCGAGTATTTGACCGCGAGGCACTCCAACGTGACTATCCTCAATTTGTTGCGTATCATCATATGACGATTCAGCGGCTTTCAGAACTGCCGCATACGATTCCCAGCATGGGCATCAGGCGAATCATCAGCTAACATGAAAATCCGGTGCGGTTCGCACCAGCAAAACCGGTCGATTGTCCGTCCGGGGCTGTCGCTAATGGCGGCAAAGGTCGCCTTGACAGCAGAAGAGTTTCGGGAAAATAGTCAGCGCAGCATTGCTTTGTTCAATACTGAAAAGCTATCTACCAACTCAACACACGTTCTGAAAAGTGCATATTGCAATTCTGTGCATTTCTGCCGTTGCAATCTGCACGGAGCGTGTGGAGGCAAAGATTGTGTGAAGCCGGTTTCCGATACTCTTTACCGTTGCAATCTGCACGGAGCGTGTGGAGGCAAAGGTGCACTTCAATTTCATCCGTACTATTGATAAACCGTTGCAATCTGCACGGAGCGTGTGGAGGCAAAGATGCAGATATTTCATTGCATTTCTCCTTTCCTCGTTGCAATCTGCACGGGGCGTGTGGAGGCAAAGTCGTCCTGCTGGGAGCATACAATACATTTTACACGTTGCAATCTGCACGGGGCGTGTGGAAGACCTTGCATCATCCCCCCGAAAAAAATCCGAGAAAATTTATGCAGACCTATTGCATTTTTATTCATCTTGCTGTATAATCCATCTTGTCCGGCAGACGGACACAAAAATGATGAAAATCAGGATGAAGATAAAGGAGTCGATTGTTATGGCGAAGATGCGCGTATTGCTGGCTTATTCCGGTGGTCTGGATACCTCGATTATCGTGCCGTGGCTGAAGGAAAATTATGACTGCGACGTGGTCTGCGTTGCGGGCGACGTCGGGCAGGGCGAAGAGCTGGAGCCCCTCCACGAAAAGGCGAAGAAGTGCGGCGCGGAAAAGCTGTACATCGAAGACCTGCGCAAGGAGTTCGTCGAGGACTTCATTTGGCCGACGCTCAAGGCGGGCGCGGTCTACGAGGGCAAGTACCTGCTGGGCACGTCCTTCGCACGGCCGCTGATTGCCAAGCGCCTCGTCGAAATCGCTCACAAGGAGAACTGCACTGCCATCTGCCACGGCTGCACCGGCAAGGGCAACGACCAAGTCCGCTTCGAGCTGACCATCAAGGCGTTCGACCCGAACATGCAGATTATCGCACCGTGGCGTATCTGGGATATCAAGACCCGCGAGGAGGAAATTGACTACGCCGAAAAGCGCGGCATCCCCGTCCCAGTGAAGAAGGATCGCCCGTATTCGATGGACCGCAACATCTGGCACATCAGCCACGAGGGCGCGGATTTGGAAGATCCGTGGAACGAGCCGCCGGAAGACCTGCTGCTGACGATGGTCACGCCCGAAAAGGCGCCTGATCAGCCCGAATACGTCACGGTGGACTTCGAGAAGGGCGTGCCGGTCGCCATCAACGGCGAAAAGCTGGACGCGGTGGATTTGCTGACGAAGGCGAACGAAATCGCGGGTCGCAACGGTGTCGGCTGCGCGGATTTGGTGGAGAACCGTCTGGTGGGCATGAAGTCCCGCGGCGTGTACGAAACTCCCGGCGGAACGATGCTCTACGCCGCGCACGGCATCCTCGAATCCATCACGCTTGACCGCGCAACCAGCCACTACAAGGAGCTGGTCGCGAGCAAGTTCGCGGAGCTGGTGTACGACGGCATGTGGTATACGCCCCTGCGCGAGGCGCTCTCCGCGTTTGTGGACAGCACGCAGCAGGCGGTCAACGGCACGGTGAAGCTGAAGCTGTACAAGGGCAACTGCATCAATGCGGGTGTGAAGTCGCCGAACAGCCTGTACATGGAGGAAATCGCTACATTCGGCGACAGCCACGACCTGTACAGCCACAAGGATTCTGCGGGCTTCATCAACCTGCTCGGTCTGCCGCTGAAGGTCAAGGCGATGGTGGAGCAGAAGAATAAGAAGTAATTCAAAGCAACACCGCACAACTCGGCGGCTGACCGCCTCATTTGTGTAAATGTGATAACTGTGGTGTCCAGCAAGTCCTGCACTGAATTCGGGAGTAGAGCCCCAAATAGTATAAACGCGCTCGTCGGAAGGTCGGCGGGCGCGTTTTCTGTGCGAATTTGAAATTTGGAGGGGGTTGAGGCAGCTGATTTCAGAAAAAAACGATTTTCTGAAATGTGGTTACACGCCGACACGAAAGTCGTTGTGAAGATACACAACAATTTGCCATGCTTTTGTCAGAAATGTCAGAAATATATAATTCTTCAAGAAAACACTTGACTTTTTTCGAGGGAAGGGTAAAATAGAAGAAAGAAATCGCGAGGGAAAGGAGGAACGGACAGTGATTTGCTATCAACAATCGCATGGCTGGGCAAATTGCTGGATAGCCGTAGAGAAAAGAAAAGAGCACAGCCGAAGCGATAAAATGGACAAACTGGAAAAGGAGAGAATACGATGAGCGTCATTAGTTTTTTGCTGCTGGTTGTTAGTTTGGCGGCCAATTGGAGAGTTTATCAGAAGATGGGCAGACAAGGCTGGGAAGGAATTATTCCGTTCTATAATATCTACGTTCAGTTTGAAGTGCTGTATGGTCAGGGGGCGAAAATGTTCCTGCTGCTGATTCCGTTTTATGGCATCTACATTGCTATCAAAGCAGCCATCGATCTTGCGCACGCATTCAACCAAAGCACGGGTTTCGGTTGGGGATTGGTGCTGCTGAACACCGTATTTGTCTGCATTCTTGGCTTTGGCAAGGCGGAATACATGGATGGCTCGCATGCTGTCACAAGTGACGATGCGATTAGCAGAACACTTGACAGTATTGCGAATGAGAAGAAATAATAACGCGGAATGCATGCAATATCCGATGATACATCCCCTTTGGACTGGTAACTAAAACGCTGTCCGCCTCCCATTCTCGGAGGCGGATTTTTCATATCCATGCACATAAAAACGAGCCAGCTTCTCACGAAACTGGCTCGTTTTTGGCAGGGGCAGAAGGACTCGAACCCTCAACAAAGGTTTTGGAGACCCACGTGTTACCATTACACCATGCCCCTATGCGGTTCGTCCGGGATTGCCGGAACGAGATTTATTTTAGCACTTTTTCGGGCGTTTGTCAAGCGGTTTTGCGAAAATTGTTCCGAATTGGCAGAAAATCGCCCGGCGCTTTACAAAACCCGCGGCGCATGGTATGATGAGGGCAGGAAAGTCGGCGGGAGGGACGCGCGTGCAGTGGGCGGAACGGGTTCGGGCGTATGTGCGGATGCATGGCGCGGGGTACACGCTGCACCGCGCGGGTGAAATGCTGGCGGCACGGGTGCTGCTGCGGGACGAATGGCGATTCCGGCGGGAGCGCACGTCTAAGCGCGAACTGGCGACCCAGCGCGCGCACCCCTTCCCGGATGTGCGCATCAGCGTCGTCGTCCCCGTGTTCAACACGCGCCCGAAATTCCTACGCGCGCTGGCGGATTCGCTGCTTGCCCAGACGCACGGCGCGTGGGAAGCCTGCCTGTACGATGGCGGCAGCACGTCCGCCGAGACGCGAAAGGCGCTGGAGGCAATTGCCGCGCGGGACAGCCGATTCCACATCGCGTTTGGGGCGGAAAACGCGGGCATATCCGGCAACACGAACCGCGCGATTAAAATGGCGACGGGGGAGTATATCGCCCTGTGCGACCACGACGATGTGCTTGCGCCGGATGCGCTCTGGCGGATTGCGGAGGCCATCGACGCGCACCATCCAGACGTGCTCTACACCGATGAGGATAAGCTGACCACCCACGGCGCGATTCATGTTGATGCGCACCGCAAGCCGGATTTCTGTCCGGACAATCTGCGTTCCGGCAACTATATCTGCCATTTGTCGGTGATTCGGCGGACGTTGCTGGATGCCATCGGTGGATTGCGACCGGCATTCGACGGGTCGCAGGATCACGATTTGATGCTCCGCGCGTGCGAGCGGGCGGACGGCGTCATCCACATTCCGCGCGTGCTGTACCACTGGCGGACGCTGCGGGGGTCGATGAGCCACACAAAATTGGCAGTCTGCCTGGACGCGGCGGCGCGGGCGGTGGAAGAGAGTATGCGACGCACCGGGTTTCCGGGAACGTGCCGGGTGGAGGACGGCGTGCTGCGGCTGCGGTATGACGTGGGGGATTTTACCGTCGCGGCATTGCGGCTTGCGCGGGATGCGTCCGCGGCGGATGTGAACCGTTTGGCGGCGGATTCGTCGGCAGACATGCTGATGTTCCTGTGGGGGGACACGGCGGCACCTGATGCGGACGGTCTGCGGGAGATGATGATGTACGCCCAGCGCCCGGATGTGTGCGCGGTGACGCCGCTGGTGGCGGATGCGCGCAATCGGGTGCTTCATGCCGGATACGACATTCTGCCGGACGGCACGGTGCAGTCGCGAAATCGCGGCTTGCCGGTGTCGGCAGGTGGATGGCACGGCATGAACCGAACCAGCTACAATGTCACGGCGGTTTCGCCGATGTGCTTTTTGGTGCGGCGGGATGCGTTTGTGCCGCTGGCGGAAGGGGATTCGTTGGCAGTTGACTTGGCGCAGTGGTGCATGGCACGGATGCAGGAGGGGATGCGGCATGTGTATACGCCGCACTGCGTGGTGAAGGCGGATGCGGAAAGTGCATTCGAGGGCTTCCGGGTGAAAGTTCCTGCGGGGTGGTATGACCCGTGTGCGACGGGAAGCAAGCGCGCTTGATGGCGCTTTTGGTTTCTTCTACATACTTGAATTTTATTGTTGCAGGGGTTTCGCCTCTGCGGAGGCGACAAGGGGACAATGGAAACAGACGAAGTCTGCGGTCGCCCCCTTGACCCCTTCGCAGCGCCCACCTCCATACTTGAATTTTATTGTTAGTTTTTTAGTTTGTATACCTTTAACTTATCTCGAAATCATTGGAGGTAATGATGAAAATCACAATGATAACGCTCGGCTCGACGGGCGACGTGCGGCCGTACATGCTGCTGGGACGGGAGCTTCACGAGCGGGGGCATGAGGTGACGATTGCGGCGTTTGCGCCGTTTCAGGGCATGATTGAGGAAGCGGGAATGTCCTTCTATCCCATTTCTGGCGATGTGGTGGATATGATGGGGCGGCTGCTCCAGCCGGACGCGGTGGGCGTGCGGTACTTGAAGGAGTTTGAGAAGGGCATCCGCGATATTGCGCCGATGCTGCTGGATGATTTGCTGCACTGCGCGGAGGGCGCGGAAGCCATCGTCTGCACGTTCTTCGGGACGATGTTCTATTCGATTGCGGAGAAGTACGATATTCCGTGCATCCAGACGCAGTATTTCCCGATGGATCCGTGCAAGGATATGCCAATTTCATCCGCGCCGTTCCGCAAGCTCGGCAAGTGGTGGAATGTGCTGAGCTACCGCATCGGGTATCTGCTGATTTCGGCGCTGGAGCACCGCTACCTCTCGGATTGGCGCAAGGAGAACGACATGGCAAAGCGCCGCGTCCGCTTGAGACCGGATTATGACGTGAAGGGCAAGCAAGTGCCCGTGATTTACGCCATGAGCCCGACGCTTGTGCCGCGCCCGGAGGATTGGGCGGACAACATCCACATGTCCGGTTTCTGGTGGGATGAGCGCCCGGTGGACTACACGCCTGACTCGGCGCTGGCGGAGTTCCTGCGCGCGGGCGACGAGCCGGTGTACATCGGCTTTGGGTCGATGGTGTCGGGCGACATGGGTGAACTGGCGGAAATCATCCGGCAGGCGGTGAAATTGTCCGGCGTGCGGGCGGTGGTGGCACTGGGCTGGGGTCAGCAGGAAGCAAAGACAAAAGATGCGAACATCTTCTATGTGAAAAGTGTGCCGCATGACTGGCTGTTCCCGCATATGGCAGGGGCGGTGCATCACGGCGGCGCAGGGACGACCGCGACCAGCCTGCGCCATGCGCTGCCGACGCTCGTCGTGCCGTTTGGGGGCGATCAGCCGTTCTGGGCGGAGCGGGTGTACGCTGCCGGGTGCGGGCCGAAAGCGATTCCGCGCGATAAGCTGACGGCAGAGAATCTGGCGGAGGGCTTGCGCGCACTCATCAGCAACCCGGAATACACGCGCAACGCGGCGTGCATCGGGGAGGCCCTGCGCAATGAACACGGCTGCGCCAATGCTGCCGACTTGATTGAAAAGGCGGTTTGGGACTGGGAGAACGGGAATCCTGCGCAAGATGGGATGAATATTTGAAAAAAACGCCATTTGCCCCTTGACAAAACCTTGACTTTCGACTACACTGTTTCTTGCGTGCTTGCGAGAAGCACAACAAAATCAAAATTATGCAGAAAGGAGGCCCTCGCAATGACCATGATGATTTTAACCCTTGTATCCCGTGCCAATGGACTGACTGCGACGGCTCTTTCTGCCCATATGCGCCCGTAATAGGAAAATTCCACGCTCTTTTCCTGTTACCATGCGTTTTGTGTGCAGCACCAGCCGTTTGCATTCAGACGGATGGTGCTTTTTTCGTACCCTTTTCGAAAAAAGCATACAATGGGCAGTTATGAGTCATCAACCACTTTGTCTCTCTTGAAAGGAGTGATTTCCTACGCAGCGCACCACAACGAAACCAAAGAAGAAACAGACCCCGTTCGGCGCAATGCTCTCCCTCATCGGGCAGAACTGGACGCATTTCCTCTGGGCGCTCATTGCGACCATCATGATGGTCATCATCGGCTTTTTAACGCCGCTGCTGCTCTCCGAAATCGTGGACAGCATACTGGGCAGCGAACCGTTCACAATGCCGGATTTCCTCATGAACCCGATTAACGACCTCGGCGGACGCGATTTCCTCCGCCAAAATCTGTGGATTCCCGCGCTGGCGCTCATCCTGATGAACGTCGTCAACGGCGTGTTCACGTTCATAAAAGGTCGCTCCTCCGCGATTGCGAGTGAAAATATCGCCCGCAAACTGCGCAATGACCTCTATCGCCACTTGCAGCACCTGCCGTTTGCGTACCACGTTAAAGCGCAGGCAGGCGAGCTGATTCAGCGCTGCACATCTGACGTGGATACGATTCGCCGCTTTCTGGCGGTACAGGTGATGGAAGTTGTCAACACGGTGCTGATGGTCGTTATCGCCATGAGCATCCTGCTGCCGCGCTCCGTGCCGATTACGCTCTACAGCCTGATTCTTGTGCCGCCTTTGTTCTGCTTCGCGACGTGGTTCTTCAAGATGGTGCATAAGTCCTTTGAGGTGGCGGACGAAGCGGACGGTGTGCTGAACGCCGTTTTGCAGGAGAACCTCTCCGGCGTCCGCGTCGTGCGCGCCTTTGGACAGCAGGAGCGCGAGGTGGAGAAGTTTGACCGCGTGAACAACGATTTGCGCAAAAAGAACCTCCGTCTGAATGAACTGCTCGCCATCTACTGGGGCGGCGGCGATGCCATCAGCATGACGCAGACGCTGTTGACACTGGTGGTCTGCATCATCTACGCCTGCAACGGCTGGATTACCGTCGGTACGCTGATTGTTTTCACCTCCACGCTGGGGATGCTGCTCTTCCCGATTCGCCAGCTGGGCCGCACTCTGTCCGACGCGGGCAAGGCAATGGTCTCGATGAAGCGCGTGCAGGCGATTCTGCACGAGGAAGCCGAGCCGGATGAGCCGAACGCCCTGAAGCCCGACCTGCACGGCGATATTGTGTTTGACCATGTGTCCTTCGCTTATCCGGATGACAACGTGCCGGTGCTGCGCGACGTGTCCTTCACCATCCCCGCGGGCAAGACGGCGGCAGTGCTGGGCGGCACGGGCAGCGGCAAATCCACCATGATGTACCTGCTGCAGCGGCTGTATACGCCCACGAGCGGCAAAATCACCATTGGCGGCGTGGATATTCAGCAGATTGACCGCAAATATCTGCGCGCACACGTCGGTCTGATTCTGCAAGAGCCGTTCCTGTACTCCAAGTCCATCTGGGAGAACGTGGGCATCACCGCGCCGGAACAGGAGGCGGAACGCATTGAACATGCGGCGGATATCGCCAGCGCATCCGGCTTTATTGCCAAGGCGGATAAGGGCTGGGAGACGGTTGTGGGCGAACGCGGCGTGACGCTCTCCGGCGGACAGAAGCAGCGAATCGCCATCGCGCGCACGCTGCTCAAGGACAACAACATCCTCATCTTCGACGACTCCCTTTCCGCCGTGGATACCGAGACGGACGCACAGATTCGCGCCGCCCTCCGACACGAGCAGAAGGACGTGACCACCCTCATCATCAGCCACCGCGTGACGACGCTCTCGCAGGCTGACCTCATCCTCGTGCTGGAAAACGGGCAGATTACGCAGCAGGGCACGCACGCCGAGCTGTGCAGCCAGCCGGGCCTGTACCAGCGCATCAACAGCATCCAGAACGCCTTGGAGGAAGAACTGACGCAGGCCAAGGCGGCAGAAGGGGTGAACTGATATGCAGTCCTTTCAGGAACAGGATTATACCAAACGATTTGATCTCTCCCTGTGGCGCAAGCTCATCAAGGTTGCAAAGCCGTACCACAAGAACCTGATTGCGGTTGTGCTTTTCATGGCGGTTTCTGCAATCATCGACGTGATTATGCCGAACATGAATGCCTACGCGATTGACGTGTTCATTGCCAACCACAGCACGGCTGGGCTGGTTGGGTTCGTCGTAGCGTATGCGCTGCTGACGGCGGTGCAGGTCGGAACAATTTTCGGCTTTCTGCGGCAGTGCGGCATTGTCGAAACCGGAACGTGCTACCTGATTCGCAAGCTCGGTTTCCAGAAACTGCAGGAACTGCCCTTCTCCTACTACGACCGGATGCCCGTGGGTTACCTCATGTCCCGCCTGACCAACGACACGCAGCGCCTTGCGGACACCATCGGCTGGTCGCTGGTGGACTTGTGCTGGGGCGCGGTGTATCTGGTTGCCTGCGCCGTGCGGATGCTGACCATCAACTGGCGGCTGGGGCTGATCGTCATGCTGGTGCTGCCGCCGCTGGCCGTCATCAGCTGGAAGTTCCAGAAGGCGATTCTCGCGGCGTATCGTCAGGTGCGCAAGAACAACAGCCAGATTACCGCGGGCTTCAATGAGGGCATCAACGGCGCAAAGACGACGAAAACCCTTGTGCGCGAAGAACTGAACATCCAGGAATTCGAGACGGTTTCTGCCTCCATGCGTTCCGCGTCCATCCGCGCGGCGACGCTGTCGAACCTCTTTCTGCCCATCGTCGTGTCGCTGGGGTCTTTGGCGACGGCGTATGCGCTCTGGCAGGGCGGCAACAGCGTCATCGGCGGTACGCACGTTTTCGGCGTCGCTATGACCGTCGGCACGCTGACCATGTTCATCAACTACACCGTCAGCTTCTTCCAGCCCGTGCGCGATATTGCCCGCATCTTCGCGGAACTGCAATCCGCACAGGCGGCGGCGGAGCGCGTCATCAGCCTGCTGGAAACGGAACCCGATATTGTGGATTCTCCCGAAGTGGTGGCGCAATACGGCGACAATTTCCACCCCAAGACCGAAAACTGGCCCAAGCTCATCGGCGACATTGACTTCGAGGACGTCACCTTCCGCTACAAAGAGGGCGAAAAGGTGCTGGAACACTTCAACCTGCACATCCAGCACGGGCAGACCATTGCCCTTGTCGGCGAAACCGGCAGCGGCAAGTCCACCATCGTCAACCTCGTCTGCCGCTTCTATGAGCCGACGGAGGGTAAAATCCTCATCGACGGCGCGGATTACCGCACGCGCAGTCAGCTGTGGCTTCAGTCCAACCTCGGCTACGTCCTGCAGTCGCCGCACCTTTTCTCCGGTACGGTCGCGGATAACATCCGCTACGGCCGCCCAGATGCCACCGACGAGGAAGTGGCGGAAGCCGCCCGCATGGTCGGCGCGGAACCCTTCATCCGCAACATGAAGGATGGCTATCAGGCGGACGTTGGCGAGGGCGGCAACCGCCTCTCCACCGGGCAGAAGCAGCTGATTTCCTTCGCCCGCGCGATTCTGACGAACCCGTCTATTTTCGTGCTGGACGAAGCCACATCCTCGGTTGATACGGAGACGGAACAGCTGATTCAGCACGCGATTCAGAAGGTGCTGGCGGGGCGGACGAGCTTCATCATTGCGCATCGACTCTCTACGATTCGCTCGGCGGATCGGATTTTGGTGATTCAGAATGGCAAGATTACGGAAGATGGGACGCATCAGCAGCTGATTGCGAAACAGGGGTATTATTATCAGCTGTATACGAATCAGTTCCAGGAGGAACAGGGGCTGGAGATTTTGGATGGGGCGGCGGCACGCGCCTAAAAGCCGCATAAAAGAGGAGGAGGGGAAAAGCGACCAAGCCGGGCGCCGAAAAAAGGGTCAAGGGGCAATGCCCCTTGCGGAGTCCAGAG
>OBJG01001048.1_pt1 | contig 23276 bp, 20 predicted proteins | sample 1517941 | NCBI WGS metagenome assembly OBJG01 (sample SAMN04571712, study PRJEB22368) | human gut metagenome | biome: human gut; material: stool | host: Homo sapiens | place: Luxembourg | collected 2012-09-21
TACGAAAACCTTCTTCCCATGACAATATGCAAATAATAATCGTTAAATTTGTGGACTCTTTTTTAGACGGGTGCCTGCTGGCACCCGTCTAAAAGGGGCTACCCTAAAATTGGAAACTTACGGATATGGTTATGGGCGAGAAAAATAACTTATAAATTATTCTATAATCAACCCCTTTATAAAAATTACATTTACATATCATTTTCGTATAGTTTTGTTAATAAAGTAGATTTTATTAAGTAAATTTTAAGCAATATTATATACTATTTCCACTTTTATGTTTTTTCATTGTATTTTTGTGTCATGGGGAATTACCTATATAATCCGAAAAATGCCCTTACTCCACCAACTTGTTTAATAGTTACATATACTTTACCCAATGAACCAAACATCAAATAATATTAGAATCGCTAAAAATACATTTTTCTTATATATTCGAATGCTATTCACACTAGCTATTGGATTATTCACTTCACGAGTAATTCTAAATACACTAGGAGTAGAAGACTTTGGTATATACAATGTGGTAGGAGGTATTGTCGCAATGTTTGGATTTATTAACTCGGCAATGGCAACTTCAACATCTCGTCATCTAACATTTGAATTAGGGGCAAATAATGAACATCAACTTATTAAAGTGTTTAATTTAAGCATATATATTCATGGTATCATCTCATTAATTGTTATTATTTTAGGAGAAACTATTGGTTTATATTTCTTATATACGCAAATGCAGATTCCCGTTGAAAGAATGACCGCAGCATTATGGGTTTATCAATTATCTATTGCAAGTAGTGTCATTACTATTATGAGTGTTCCATATAATGCTCTCATTATAGCCCATGAAAAAATGTCAGCATTTGCATATATAACAATATTAGATATATCATTAAAACTGCTTATAGTATATATGATTCTTATTTTTCCTTGGGATAAATTAATTATATATGCAATATTACTATTAATCGCTCAAATCATAAACCAAAGCATCTACATGATTTATTGCAAGTCGAAATTTAAAGAAACAAAACTTTTATGGTTATGGGATAAATCTTTATTTAAAGAAATGTCATCATTTGCAGGATGGAACTTAGTAGGAAATATAGCAGTTTTAACCTATACAGAAGGCCTAAACATATTATTAAATGTTTTTTTTGGTCCAGCAACAAATGCAGCACGTGGAATTGCCGTTCAAGTTCAAAATGTAATAGGACGTTTCACCTCTAACTTCCAAACCGCATTAAATCCACAAATAACAAAAACATATGCAAGCCACGATTTAGAATATATGCATAAATTAATATTTGCAAGTTCTAAATATTCGTTCTTTCTATTATTAACCCTTTCTACACCATTAATAGTAGAAACTTCTAAAATATTAACCTTATGGTTAAAACTTGTGCCAGATAATACAGTTGTATTTTTACGAATTATCATTGCAACTTCTCTCATTGATACCTTAGCAAATCCTTTAATTATAGCAGCACAAGCTACTGGTCATATAAGAGTATATCAACAAGTGGTAGGTGGTCTTTTAATATTAATATTACCAATATCATACGTAGTATTAAAATTAGGTTTTCCTTCTTATTCTGTTTTTTTAGTGCATCTAGGTATCTGTATTATAGCTCAAATAGCAAGACTTATTATGATAAAACCATTGATACATTTATCGGTCAAGAAATACTTTCATTCTGTTATAACTAAAACATTAAGAGTAACTTTTGCATCTGTTTTATTATCATTTATTATCTACAAACTCATTCCACAATCTCAATGGAGTTTTATTGTTACAATAAGTTGCATAATACCTACAACCATTCTTTTAGTCTATATAGGAGGATTAGATAAAAACGAAAAACTATTTATTAACAATAAAATATTAACCATTTTACATCGAAAACAATGACATTAACTCGAACTATACACTTAATTTATTGGAAAGGACAAATAAACTTGGGAGATATATTGTCTCCTAAACTGCTAGAAGAGATAGGAGAAAATATAAAGACACAATACTGTGATCCGAGAATAAATGGAACGACTTGGCTTAAAGCCCTATTTAGAACTTTCGTGCATATTTACAAATTTCTATCAAGAGATCCAATAATTAGCCAATACAATTTCTTATATCACGATATCATTCGTTTAAATCCATTTATTAAACCGATATTAGCCATTGGTTCTATTATGGAATTCGGCTATTCAAACTGTAAATATTGGGGATGCGGTTTCATGCGTCCTGATTCCCAATTCAAGGGAGGTCACGTATATGCTGTAAGAGGATTATTAACAAAGAATAAATTAAAAGGAAAAGTTAGCAACTGGAACAACATTGCAATTGGAGACCCTGCACTTTTATTACCATTATGGATTAAACCTGTAAAAGAACAAACAGAAATTATCTCAATAATTCCACATTGGTCTGAGATTGATATTTTTAGGAAGAAGTATGGAGAGTTATACAACATTATTGATTTTAGAACTGAAGATATAAAAAAGATTGTTTCTGAAATATCAAGAAGTCAATATATACTATCAAGTTCTTTACATGGCCTAATTATATCACATGCATATGGAGTGCCTGCAATATGGATTAGAGAAACAAATTTAGGAGAAAATACCGCTACTGAATTCAAATTTCATGACTATTTTTCTTCAGTTAACATACCACTTTACAATGGATTTTACAATCACACAGAAATTCTAAAATCTACTAATAATGTAAAAGCATTTTTCATAGAGAATGAAAGGCTTAGCAAAATTAATATAGACTTAAAAAAATTACAAAGAAGTCTATTAAAGGCTGCTCCTTTTAAAATAAAAGATAAATACAAAATTTAAATATATTATACTTAGAATGTCTACTCCGTTAATAAGTATCATTATACCAATTTATAATGCTGAGAAATATCTAAAAAATAACATAGATAGCGTATTAAAACAAACTTATAAGAATTTTGAATTGTTACTCATCAATGATGGAAGTACTGATAATTCTCTAAAAATTTGCAATGAATATGCTAAAACAGATGCCCGCATTAAGATATTTTCTCAAAAGAATTCAGGTCCATCTTCAGCACGAAATAAAGGATTGGAATACGCTACGGGAGAATATATCTGCTTTATCGATGCTGATGACTATATAGAAGAATCCTACTTGGCTTCTTTTATTAACGCACTAAGCAATAATACTGACATTGTTATTGGAGGATACTATTGTCAAAGGTTTAATGGAAATGAAATCCTTGAACAACATTCAAAACGAGTTGAATGCATTACTGATATTTCTTCAACTATAATGTCTTTAAAAGAAACAAACTTATTCGGGTTCTTATGGAATAAACTTTATCGTAAACAGATTTTTGATGATAATCAAATTAAATTTGACACTAGTTTATTCTCTATGGAAGACGAACACATGCTTCTTCAATATTTTTCAAAAGCAAAGAAAATTTGTATAATTCCCAATTGTCATTATCATTACTCAGAGCCAGATTGGGAAAATAAATATACAGATATTCACCAAGCTATATTATCTCTATATAAATCTTATACTCGTTCTCAAATCTTATTCCCTAGTAACTCAAGGTTACAAGCATATTATCTAATACTCATAACGCAAATATTACTTAAACAGCACGCCAGTACTTACGATAATTTCAAATACTACTATATGATGTTTTACGATTATATATATCCCAATAAGTTATATGGAAAGAAAATCTATTTACTTTTTTCCTTAATAAGAAAAAGCAAACCATCTATCGCATATACTATCTTCAAACTATTTTCTTTTATCAACTAATTCTTCAAGCCATGTGTAAAGTAACATTAGCAATTCCTGTATATAATGTTTCTCATTTTATAGAATCTACATTATTATCTGCTTTAAATCAAGATTTTAAGGATTATGAGATTCTTATTATCGATGATAAAGGTACTGACAATAGTATGGAAATAATAAGAATGTTGCAGCATACACATACAAAAGGGGATATTATTCGTATTATAGAACATCAACAAAATGAGAAACTATCTACTGCACGAAATACTGCGATAGAAAATGCCAATGGAAAATATATAATGTTTTTAGATGGTGATGACACGATTTCTCCCAATTGTATATCTCTTCTCTATCAGGAAGCAGAAAATACACAAGCTGAGATGTCATGTGGTAGTATTCAACAACTAACAGAAGAAGGTGTTATACAAAAAAATATGATATATCCTCATACAACATTTGATAATTTTGACTTGATTAAACAAATCTTCTACAATGGATTTATTTTTGAAACCCCTCTATGGAACAAACTATATAGAGTTGACTTCCTAAACAAATATCAAATTCGCTGTATTCCACATATTTCTTTTGATGATGTTTATTTTACATACCAAATTATGGCATACTGTAAAAAATGTTGTTTTACATCAGATATTACTTACTTTTATGTCATACAAAGTCATTCACTTACAAATGCTCCTGCAAATAGAAACAGATATTTACAAATATGCAAGGAGTACATTCAAATACAACAAAGCAGGAAAGATTTATTAAGAAAAATTCATGATACAGAAATCAAACAACTTCTAACCAGATTTCTAATAAATAAATCAATTAGAAACTGCAAAAAAATAATGGGATTTTTATCTCTTACCCCTAAAGAAAAAAAAGAATATTGTATTTCGTTACTAGACTTTTCTAAAGTAGATTATAAGAATATGTGGTATTATAAACACAAACCACTATCTCAAATTATATTATTTATTTTTGCAAAAAGTCCTAGTCTACTGAAATACAAAGCAATACAACTATACTCGAAAATTTCATAACAATATGATCTAGAAATCGAACTGCAAAAGTTAACTATAACCATATTCAAGCATGATAATGCTACCCCCTAGCAAGTAATTAACATTAATTTCAATAATTGCATTCTTTACAGTCTTTTAATCACATATAAAATTCTACAGAGATGAAAAAACCAACTATAAATATATTATGCGTCGCAAGTGATAATTATATTCAACATGCAGGTGTTACATTAGCTTCGCTTTTTGAGAACAACAAAGACATACATTTTGTAGTTTATCTCATGACCGAATATATCTCTGCTCCTTCAAAAGAAAAACTAAAAGGATTCGTTGAATTTTATGACAATGAGATTATTTTTATTCAAGATAATTTTGAGATAATCAACACTCTACCTCTTACTGGAAACTGGTCAAAGTTAGTCTACCTTAAATTATTCATACCATATTATATTCCACAAACAGTAAAAAGATTACTTATTATAGATGTAGATATCATCTTTAATGGATCAATTAGAGAACTACTAAACATTGACATGGACAAATATGCATTAGCTGGTGTTGAAGATTATGATGCCTCTACTGACCATAAGAAAAGGTTAGGGATTCCTGATGACAAAAGTTATGTGAATGGTGGTTTTATATATGCAAATATGGATAAATGGCGAGACGCATATAAACAAAATTTATTCTTTTCATTCCTAGAAAAGCACAAAGACCACATTATTTGTCAAGAACAAGATATCATCAATGGAGTTTTTCAGAATGAGATTTATACCCTCCCTATAAAATGGAATATGCTCAGTCTATTCTTTGCATACCGCCCCAGATGCTTTAAGAAATATCTGCCTCAATTAGAGGAGGCTAAGAAAAATCCATTAGTTATACATTTTTGCGAGATGTATAAACCATGGGAAAAAGAATCATTCCACCCTTATCGCTCTTTATATTTTAAATATTTAAAATTAACTCCTTGGAAAGATTATAAACCTACCATACGGAATTGGAAGTCGTATGTCTATATCGTCATTACTAAACTTAAATATGTAATTCATAAAATAGGTCTTCTGCATGGAAATACCTTGTTTACTCCTTCTAAATATAAATAATAATAAAATTTCGTATGTATAATCTCCTATACTCTATCTATTTTAAATGCTCCAAATTATGGATGAGTAAGAATAGTTTTCTTACAACGTTAATTTTCAAATCTGTATCAGCGTTCACACAGATATATCTAAATCTTATCTATAAGAATTTGTTAAGATATAATTCAAGAAAACTTATAAATAATAAAAAGCATTCTCCGGAGATTATTGTCTCACTGACAACATTTCCCCAAAGGATTGAAACTGTCTGGATTACAATTGAAACGATTTTTAATCAGACTTTTCAGCCTGATAGAATTATATTATGGTTAGCTTATGAACAGTTTCCAAATAGACTTAAGGGTTTACCTAAAAAACTATTAGATCAACAAAAACGAGGATTAGAAATCAAATTCTGTGAAGACTATAAAAGTCACAAAAAATATTATTTTAGTATGAAAGAAAATCCAGAATCAATTATCATAACCATTGATGATGACGTCTTTTACCCTAAAGATACCATACAAAATCTAATGACATTACATTATAAATATCCCACATCAGTTATATGTAACTCAGCAGAAGAAATATCAGATGACTTTTATACCATCCCTTCTCTTTGGCATTCCCCACACTTTAACCACATAAATAATTTATATGGGAAATGTAGAATATTAGGCATTAGTGGTATTCTTTATCCCCCTCATAGTCTTCATGAACTAACATTTGATGTTGAATTAAGAAAAAAATTATGCCCTTGGGCTGATGATTTGTGGCTTACCATTATGGCATTAATTAATGGAAGTAATGTAATCAGATATGAATTTAGATCCAATCCATTAGATATAAAAGGAACCCAATCTATGAACCTATCAAGAGGAAAAGATATGGGATATGATGTCACTCAAGGACTAAGCAACGATGAACAGTGGATAAATCTAACATCATATTTTAAAAAACAATTAGAAGTAATTTTTAAACAAAAACGAACCTGTAACTAATTATGAAAAAAATAAGTTGTATTGTTCCTGTATATAATGTAGAAAAACATCTTTCTAGATGTTTAGATAGTATTCTTGTACAAACATTTAATGATTTTGAAATCATCATTATAGATGATGGCTCTACAGATAACTCTGGGAATATACTTGATAAATATTACGGTAATAACTCCAAATGTACTATTATTCATCAAATAAATAAAGGACTAAGCCAGGCAAGAAATGAAGGACTTAAATATGCAAAAGGAGAATATATATTATTCCTTGATTCAGACGACTGGATTGAAAAAAATATGTTCGAATTATTATATAATAAAGCTATTGAAAATAATGCCGATATTACCATATGTGGTATTTATATAGAGCAAATCTCTTTGGGAAAAACAATCAGCATACAACCTAATTCAGACTCATTCACTACTTCAACAGATAACATTGGACAAACATTTATCGAACTCCAGGAAAAAGGAATTGGTAACATGGTATGGAATAAATTATATAAAAGAGCTTTTCTCGAGAAACACAAGATTTTATTCCAAGATTATATGCCATGTGAAGATATCATTTTTAATTATACATGTTTCTCTAAAGCTAGTTATATAAGTGTTATAAAAAACTCTTTATACCATTATCGTAAAGAAGAACAAAACTCTCTAGTTACAAGATTTGTTAAAAATCTTCAAGAAATATATGATATACGAAATCAGTATAGGAATCTTTTCTTTACACATTTTAACCTTTATACAAAAGAGAACCAAGCATTTATCTATCAAGAAAATTGGAATGATAAATTTCTATTAATAATCAATGCTTATAAACGTGGCAGCACTTATACATTCAAACAAAAAAAAGGACTCATCAAAAAACAAATTAAGGACGATGTTCAATTCCAGCAATCAATAAAGGATTCTAAATATCCATCTAAAGATAAACTCTCTCAGGTTATCAGAAAAATATTTATATTGCTATCTCCCTCACAAATAGCAGTAACATTAAATCTTCTTTTTTTTGTCAGACAAAAAATGGCATTTATATATCATCTATTATTAAAAATATAGTAGAATATGAGTCAAAAAGCCATACATATAACAGGTGTTGTCATATTGGCAGTTTTATGCTTCTTGTATTTCGAATTTAATACAACACTGTATACGAATATATATCACAATGAATATACATATATTCACAGCTTCATGGTTATTTTCTTCTTAATTTATGCAATAGCCATAGCTAAAAATCCAACGAACATATTTCAGCCGTTACACATTTTTGGCATTTTTTATTTATGTATTTTCTTTATAACGCCATTAGCTTTAATAAATGCTAATGAAGCAGATTGCTTAGGGGTGAACATTATGCAAAGTAGTGTTTATGCTACCATTCTAGTGTTATTAGCATTTCTATTTTTTGTAATCGGTTATACTCTAATTAAAACTCCTAAAAAAATACCCAACATCAAAGCCCTGGATCCCCTAAAAAACAGAAAATTACTTAAGTTATCATATATTTCTTTTTGTGTTCTGTCAATTATCAATATAGGAATTCTTGTTAAATCAGGTTTCAGTCTATCTTTCTTACTTTCTTTAGGCAATGGATCAAGTAGCATAAAAGGTCTTGCAGGTAATATGCTATTTCTTATAAACATAAGTTATTGTATGCTAGTTCCATGGCTTTTAATATGCTCTCTTTCTGAAAAAAAATGGCCCAAAATTATTAGTTCATATATCCTATTTGTTATATTCTTTGCTTATGGCTGGAGATTCATCATCTATATTATGGCAATAGCATATTCCATTCTTTACTTTCGACTAAAAAACAAAAAGCCTAGTTTTAAATTTGTAATATCACTTATCGGTATATTATTGATTATAAGCGTCATAATGGGAAGTGTCAGAAATAATATTAGAAGTGGACAAAGTGCCAATTTCGAAGGTGTCAATAAGGATAATATAGCTTACACTTTACAATCAAATTTTGACATTTACAAAACCTTTTATGGAATAGTAGATAAATATCCTTCACAATATGATTTTTGGTATGGAGAAGCCGTTTTTGTTTCGCCCATAATCATGTGGGTACCTCGATTTATATGGCCATCTAAGCCTAAAGGAAGTGAATATCCACTAACAATTTCAATGCAAAATGCTTTAGGAAAAGATGTCATAGAAAAAGCTGCAATGTCATCCCCTAACCTCACAGAATATTATTTAGATTTTGGTTGGCTTGGAATTATCATTTGTAGTTTTGCTCTTGGAATAATCAGCAAGAAAATGATGATTAATTATTATAGTCAAAATATTTATGATATTATTATATACGCACTTTTTTGTGGATTTCTTATTCAACTAATAAATAGAGGATATTTGGCACAATTAATTACCCTTTTAGGATTTCTATATCTCCCCCTATTCTTTATAAAAAAATATTTTAAATGACATCATTCACTACTCCATCCAATTCCATTACATTCAAAATAAATTATACAAATATGATAAAAGGAGTAGCTATTATACTACTCATGTTTAATCATTTTTGTGTAATAAAAGAATGGATTTTAATTCCGAATTATATCTGTGATTTTACTGTATTAGGAAAAAATATTTCAGCATATATAGGAGCTTTTGGGAAAATATGTATTGCCATATGGGCTTTTTTATCTGGAATAGGTGCTTATTATAATTACCAAAAGCCCCATGCTTATCACAAAACCATAAAAAAAATGATAAATCTTTGTCTTATTTATTGGTTTATTCTATTTACGACATACATACCAACAATATATTTATGTAATTTAAAACAATATGATTTATCTTTCAACAATATAATTGCAAATATGATAGCTTGTGATGCTGATTATAATAAAGCTGCATGGTATCTAAGATTCCATATAATGTTTGTACTTACTTTTCCCCTATATAAGATTATATTAAACAAAATCTCAAATTCTTTTATATCATACAGCACTATCTTTATTCTTTTGATATTATTGCAATATTTACCTAAAACTTCAACATATATATGCAATATTTCCTTGTCTTCTCTTATAAATGAATATTGTCAATATATGCAAATTATTATATTAGGATATTTATCGGCCCAATATAAGATTCTAGAAGCAATAGGCCGTTTTTTCCTTAGCTTTAATAAAAAATACGCTGTAGGAATGACAATACTTATTATAATCATAGTCATGGGCATACGTTCAACAACAAAAAATATATTCCTAGGACTTCCTACTAATATAGATTTATTTCTTATTATTCCATTATTAGGTACTCTATTTTACATCTTTATGATATCGCCTGATAAAATTAAATCATTGTTTGAATACTTAGGTAAAACTTCTATTGTTATTTGGCTATTTCATTGGATTTTTAATCTAGGCAGTTATCACATTCAAGCAATTATTTATTATCCTAAAGTTAGCTACTTAGTTATTATATTGTGTTTAGTAATAAGTCTATTATATTACAAGGTCATAAAATTTTTCATCAATAAAACTCCTCTTAACTTAATAATATCATTATGAAAATTATAGTTGCACATGAAGGAAAACAACATTCATTTCGTACTGCTGAAGCATTATACCAAAAAGGATATTTATTCAAATACATAACCACAGTATATGACCGTCCACATTCCCTTACAAACATTCTGAAAAGATTTTTAAAAGGAAATGCTAAAAAAAAATGTGCCTCCAGAAAAACAGAAGCTTTTCCCAATGAATATGTCATTCAGTTTGACGAATGGAAAGAACTACTACTTCTTTTCATGTACAAAGTTCCTTTTTTGAAACGATTCAGTCTCGTTTTTTGGGATAAGTTACATGATAGTTTTGGTAAGAAAGTAGCTCTATTTGCTATAAAAAATAATGTTGATGCAGTTATTATGTACGACTCCATGTGTAATAAGTGCTGGCAGATTTTAAAAGAAAAAGCACCGCATATCAAGCGCATTATGGATGTATCTATTGCGAACCGCTTATTTATGAAAGAAAACTTCATTCATGATATGGAACAAACCGGAGACAAAGAAATTATGAATGAACAATCCGATTTATGGATACCATATTTTATTAATAGATACCTAGAAGAAATTCAATTATCTAATTATTTTCTTGTAGCTTCAAACATGGTAAAACGTTCTATGATGTTTAGTGGAGTTACAGAGAATCAAATTTTTATGGCACCCTATGGAGTAGATTCCCAAAAATTTAATTACATACCCAAACATGAAATTGACAAACCTCTAAAACTGATTTATGTTGGACAAATTTCATACAGAAAAGGCATACATCACTTATTAAAAGTCATACGCACTTTCCCGGAAAATTCCATCGAAATTTTTCTAGCTGGAGACTATAATGAAAAGAATCCTCTTTTTTTACAATACAAGGAATATAACAATATTCACTTCCTAGGTTTTATAACTAGAGATATATTATCTCAATACTACCAAAAAGCTGATGTTTTTGTATTTCCAACAATAGGAGAAGGATACGGTTTGGTAATATTAGAGGCATTAAGTTGTGGACTACCATGTATTGTTTCAGACTTAGCGGGAGGAAATGATGCTATTATAAACGGATATAATGGATTTGAATTCAAAGCCGGAGATGACAATGATTTAAAACAAAAAATTCAATGGTTTTTGGATCATCCAAACTCTCTTCCTCAATTAAGCAAAAATAGTAGAGAGTCTATACAAAAACAAACATGGAATCTTTATTTTGAGAATGTAGCACACGCCATTGAAAAAATCTGTCATAACTAAAAAAATGAAAGTATTATTCATAACCAATCTACCAACCCCCTACAGAATTGACTTTTATTCAGAATTAGGGAAATTATGTGATCTTACAGTTATTATTGAAGCAAAAAGATCAAAATCATTAATCTTTAATTGGAATGATAATAACATATCCACATTCAAAGCAATTTTCCTTAATAAAGGATTTCTTAATGAAAAGAAAATAAATTGGAATATTCTTCAATATCTATCACAACAAAAATATGATAAAATAGTTATCTCATGCTATCATACAGCAACCAGTATGTTAAGCATTCTGTATATGAGATTACACAAAATTCCATATATATTTGAGACCGATGGGGGTATGATTCATCCTCAAGAAAATAAATTAGTTCGCTGTATTAAACGTTTTTTTATATCAAAAGCAAAATATTACTTTAGCCCCAGTAAAGGAAGTGATGATTATCTCATATATTATGGGGCAACTAAAGAAAATATTTATAGATATCCATTTACTTCTCTAAATAAAACAGATATATTAAAAAATCTGCCAACGGAAGAAGAAAGAAAAAAGATAAAACAAGAACTAGGAATCACTGAAAAAAACATCATCCTAGGAATAGGGCAATTTATAGAACGAAAAGGATTTGATATCCTATTACAAGCTATAAAAGCATTCAATCAATCGTCTTCATATGACTCTATAGGAGTTTATATTGTAGGAGGAAAACCTACTGATCAATATTTACAAATGAAAAAAGAATGGAATCTAACGAATGTACATTTTGAGGGGTTTAAGACAAAATCTGAATTATCAAAATATTATAAAGCAGCTAATATATTTATCTTGCCAACAAGAGAAGATATTTGGGGATTAGTCATCAATGAAGCTATGGCACATGGATTACCTGTTATTACCACAAATAAATGTGTGGCTGGTATAGAATTGTTACCTTCAGATTGTATAATAGAGACCAATAACCACATACAATTAAAAGATAAAATTGAGAGTTTAATAAATAATAAGAATCTTCTAAAACAATACTCTCAGCAAAACTTATTAAAGATTTCAAAATACACAACCGAAAATATGGCAAAAATCCATTTCAAAATCTTCTCGACAAAATGAATTACTATATAATATTTGAAATAATCATATTATTATTCTTAATAATCAAAACCGACCCACTGAGATTTATGTCTTTCAGTAATACAGAAAGAATAAGAGGTATAGCAATTTTAATGGTAATACTTCAACATACAGGAGGCGATTTCGGAACAAGAATATTTACCCCTTTAGGAGGCGGTGGAGTTGCTGTATTCCTTATCTTAAGCGGTTATGGATTATCTGAATCCTTTAAAAAGAAAGGATTAAAAGATTTTTGGAAAAAGAAAATTGTAAGCATTTTAATTCCTTGGGCTATTTTATACTCAGTCTGTTTCTTTAAGATTACCAACTTTAATTTACTGCATTATCTAGGTGAAATAACCTTATTTAAAACAGGTTGTTGGTATTTACAATACCTTTTTCTATGGTATATCATATTTTTTATTACTCACCTTAATCAAAAGATTTATTCTTATAGATGGTATATTATATTGGTATCTAGCCTATTAAGTTTCTTCTTCGGTGGAGATTTACAAGCTGAACAATCATTATCATTCCCCATTGGACTATTAATCTCAGAATATAAAGATTCCAGTAATAATAAACAATACATTTATTTATCAATTATATTAGCAATACTTTCTTTAACTTTAAAGCAAATCCCAGTCATTAGAACTAGTTTTGATAATGAACTTATTTTCCATCCAATTCAATTAATATTAAAGCTCTCTTTAGCTATTTTTATTATATTAAGTGTACAAAGAAATAAGTTCCTCATGAATAATAAATTCTTATCTTTTAGCGGTAAAATCTCATTTGAATTATATCTAATTCATTTGTTTTTCACCCCTAGAATACTAAAAAACATTCATGAAGCTAATCTATATGCTTATATCATCTTATTTTTTATTTGTTCATATATCGCATCATATTTATTTTATATATTAAAAGAGAGATATATAAAACAACTCTTATAATATTTGATCCACATAATCTCACATAATGAATACCAACATAACATTTATAGCTCAATTTCCTCCTCCAATGCATGGCTTATCAAAAGCAGTAGAAACTTTATATAATTCATCATTAAAAAATAAATATGCTTTTAAAGCCATAAATATAACTAATAACAAGATATTTATTTTGAATCTGTTCAAAATCTTATTATCGCCGAGACAAGATTTATATTACTTTACTATCTCACAAACTAAAGGAGGTAATTTACGTGATATAATAATATTAAAATTATTACAATGGAAAGGAAGTAAATGCATCATTCACCTTCACGGAGGTTATTACCGCACATTAATAGATTCTGATTGTGGAAAATTACAAAGGAAATTAAATTACAAGGTCCTAAATCACATAGCAGGAGCAATAGTATTAGGTAATTCTCTGAGAAATATATTTAAAGGACTCATAAGCGAAGATAAAATATTCGTAGTTCCTAACTGCGTAGACAAACAATTTATATTATCCAACCAGGAGTTCCAAAGAAAATATGATACCTTATGCAATCAAAGTGTTATACAAGTTCTATACCTAAGTAATTTTATTGAAACTAAAGGCTATAAAGAGGTACTAAAATTGGCTAAGAAAGTTCAGACACAACAAAATCAATTCTTTCACTTTCATTTTGCAGGGAAATTTTATAAAGAGGAAGACAAAAATTATTTCTATAATTACATAAATGATAATAAGTTAAATAATATCGTAAGTTATCATGGTATTGTTTTAGGAGATAAGAAAAAAGATCTCTTAAAATCATGTAATATATTCATATTGTTAACTCGCTATCCTAATGAAGGACAGCCTATTTCTATCTTGGAGGCGATGGGCAACGCAATGGGTATTATTACTACCAATCATGCCGGTATCCCGGATATTACAAAAGATAAACTTAATGGATTAGTCGTGGATAAGAACAATATAAACTTAAATGAAATCTATGATTACATACAATATTTAAATCAAAACAGAAATGTGCTTAAAGGCATTGCAAGCACAAACTATCAAACAGCAATTACACAATATACAGAAGCACAATACATTTCAAATTTAGACAAAGTATTTCAAACGGTCTTAAACAAATGAAAACGACAGATTTATCTTCTTTTACAACAGGTAATTTTGACAAGGGGGCTGGATTCACCAAACAGACACTATGGTATTTTACAAATGCATTATTTGTCCGTGCGTCATGGAATCCATTTATGGGTATCAAAATAGCATTGCTTAAAGCTTTTGGAGCAAAAATAGGAAAAGGTCTTGTAATCAAGAATAATGTATGTATAAAATTTCCTTGGAAAATAACTATTGGTGATAATGTTTGGTTAGGGGAATATGCTTGGATTGATAATCTGGATTATGTAACTATAGGGAATAATGTCTGCATCTCACAAGGAGCTTTACTACTGACTGGTAATCATGACTATACTTGTTCTTCTTTTGATTATAGAAATGCTCCTATTGTAATAGAAAATGGAGCATGGATTGGAGCTAAGTGTATAGTTTGCCCTGGGGTCACAGTTCACAGCCATGCTATATTAACTGTAGGCTCTATTGCCACTAAAGATATGGAAGAGTTTACTATATATAAAGGAAATCCTGCTATAAAAATTAGGGATAGAATTATAAAATAAGCTCTCCAAAATTTCTTTATAAAATATTCTACCATATATATAGAGACAAGCAACACAGATTTACAAACAAATACAATAATAAACATAACAAAATTTCATGTTTTACATTCTCTCTAGGCTATTTACCTGCACAGCAAGCCCTTGGTTGTATATTCTGCTATTGCTGAGTTTTACCAGTTTCACAGCTAAACGAAAAATCCGTATTAGCTGTTTTTCGATGACTATGATGCTGTTTCTGTTCTTCTCAAACAGTTACTTCTATACCTTATGTCTTTCATCATACGTGAAGCCCTATATCTCAGAGTTCAATGCAATCGGACATTATAAGTATGCGTTACTTCCGGGAGGATTTACAAGCTATGACAAGATACGCCAACGAATAGATTATGGCTTTGCGGCAGACAGGCAAATAGATGCTATTGAACTCTACAAGTCAGGGAAAGTGGAAAAATTGGTAGTGACAGGAGACGGAGCTTCGAACAAAGACGGAAACAGAGAGGCGTATATAGAACAATTAGAAAAATGTGGGGTGTAAACCGAGAGAATATAATCATTGAAACGGAAGCACTGAATACGTTTCAGAATATTAACTACTCTCTGAAATTAGTACCAGATATGTGCAGCGGGAATACGATTGTAGTGAATTCAGCCATCTACATACGACGGACGCTACTAAGCTGCCATAAGCTGAACTTTCATCCTGCGTATTACGCAACGGATGTAAACATCTCGCAAGAATGGACATGGCAGTCATGGATTCCAGACTTTCACGTAATGGATGAATGGATGCGGCTGATACATGAATGGATAGGTATAATAGCGTATAAAATAAATTTTTGAGTAACTTTGTGGCATCATACCAAGGCATTTTACTAAACAACGAGGTCATCAATAATATGAAAAATTATACCATCGCTGTAGCCGGCACAGGCTACGTGGGTTTATCCATAGCCACACTGCTGGCTCAGCATCATCAGGTAACGGCTGTAGACGTGATTCCTGAAAAGGTGGAGAAAATCAACCATCGCATCAGCCCGATTCAGGATGAGTACATTGAAAAGTACTTGGCAGAAAAGGAACTGAACCTGACCGCTACACTGGACGGGGCTTCAGCTTACCGGAATGCGGATTTCGTGGTGATTGCCGCTCCTACCAACTACGACCCGGTGAAGAATTATTTCGATACGTCGCACGTGGAAGAGGTGATTGACCTGGTACTGGAAGTAAACCCGGATGCGGTAATGGTGATCAAGAGTACCATTCCGGTGGGTTACTGCCGTAGCTTGTATGTGAAGTATGCAGAGAAATTCCGCTCCACCCCTGCCCTTGTGGGAAAGAAATTCAATCTGCTGTTCTCGCCAGAGTTCTTGCGCGAAAGCAAGGCGCTGTATGACAACCTCTACCCCAGCCGTATCATCGTGGGATTCCCAAAACTGATTAACGGACGCGACGAGGAGAACGCGGCTATTCAGGCGATTGCCGGAGAACACCTGGAGGAAAAGGCGCATGAGTTTGCGGCGCTGTTGCAGGAGGGTGCCTTGAAACCGGACATCGATACACTGTTCATGGGACTGAAAGAGGCAGAAGCGGTGAAGCTGTTTGCCAATACCTACCTGGCACTGCGCGTGAGCTACTTCAACGAGCTGGATACGTATGCGGAGGTGAAAGGACTGAACACACAGGCCATCATTCAGGGTATCTGCCTGGACCCGCGCATCGGTTCGCATTACAACAATCCTTCTTTTGGCTACGGGGGCTACTGTCTGCCGAAGGATACCAAGCAGCTGTTGGCCAACTACCAGGATGTACCGGAAAATCTGATTCAGGCCATTGTGGAGAGTAACCGCACGCGTAAGGATTTCATTGCGGACCAGGTGCTGAAGAAAGCGGGATACTACGATTATTACAACCGCGGGGATTACAGTCCGGAAGCGGAGAAGGAATGTGTCATCGGGGTATATCGCCTGACCATGAAGTCGAACAGCGACAATTTCCGCCAGAGCAGCATCCAGGGAGTCATGAAGCGTATCAAGGCGAAGGGTGCCACGGTCATCATCTATGAACCGACTTTGGAAGACGGCACTACGTTCTTCGGCTCAAAGGTGGTGAACAACCTGGAGGATTTCAAGAAGCAGAGCAACGCCATCATTGCCAACCGCTACGATGCGTGCCTGGATGACGTAAAAGACAAGGTTTATACACGCGATATTTTCAGAAGAGACTAGTTACAGTTAATAATTAACAATGAATAATGAAAAACGGGTACGTGCACCGTTCTTCATTCTTCATTATTCATTCTTCATTATTCATTTTTCATTATGGAGACATTCAAGCGTAACATACTGATTACCGGCGGTGCCGGATTTATTGGCAGCCACGTGGTGCGCCTGTTTGTAAACAAGTATCCGGAATACCGTATCATCAACCTGGACAAGCTGACGTATGCGGGAAACCTGGCGAACCTGAAGGACATTGAGAACCTGCCGAACTATGTGTTCATAAAGGCGGACATCTGCGACTACGAGAAGATGCAGGAGCTGATGGAGCTGTATCACGTAGATGGTATCATTCACCTGGCTGCAGAGAGCCACGTGGACCGAAGCATCAAGGATCCGTTTACCTTTGCACGCACCAACGTGATGGGTACACTGTCTCTGCTGCAGGCGGCCAAGGTGTACTGGGAAAGTCTGCCGGAGAAGTATGAGGGCAAGCGTTTCTATCATATCTCTACCGACGAGGTGTACGGGGCGCTGGAGATGACACATCCGGAAGGTATCGAGCCGCCGTTCACTACCACGGCTTCGTCGTCGGAACATCACCTGGCGTACGGAAAGGATTTCTTCTACGAGGATACGAAGTATAACCCGCACAGCCCCTACTCTGCCAGCAAGGCGAGCAGCGACCACTTTGTGCGGGCGTTCCACGATACGTACGGCATGCCGACCATCGTGACGAACTGTTCGAACAACTACGGGCCGTATCAGTTCCCGGAGAAGCTGATTCCGCTGTTCATCAACAACATCCGTCACCGCAAGCCGTTGCCGGTATACGGTAAGGGGGAAAACGTGCGCGACTGGCTGTATGTGGAAGACCATGCGCGGGCCATCGACGTGATTTTCCACAACGGTAAGACGGCAGAAACCTATAACATCGGCGGTTTCAATGAGTGGAAGAACATTGACATCATCAAGGTGGTGATTAACACGGTAGACCGTCTGCTGGGCCGCAAGGAAGGTGAAGACATGGACCTGATTACCTACGTAACCGACCGCCTAGGCCACGACATGCGTTATGCCATCGACTCTACGAAGCTGCAGAAGGAACTGGGCTGGGAACCGAGCCTGCAGTTTGAAGAGGGCATCGAAAAGACGGTACGCTGGTACCTGGACAACCAGGAATGGATGGACAACGTGACGAGCGGTGACTACCAGAAGTATTATGACTCGATGTATAAAGGCAGATAACGAAAGAGTAAATTATGAAAAGATATTGCCAGACACTGGAGCTCTATGACGATAAGGAGCTGATTGAAGCCTACGTGGCGGAACATGCGCATGTGTGGGAAGAGGTGAAAGCGGGTATCCGCGAGGTGGGTATCACGGACATGCAGATTTACATTGACGGAAACCGCCTGTTCATGATTATGGATACCACGGATGAGTTTGACATGGAACGGGATTATGCACGGCTGGCTACCCTGCCCCGTCAGGCGGAATGGGAAGCGCACATGGCGAAGTTCCAGAAAGCTGCTCCGGGAGCTACCTCGCAGGAGAAATGGAAGCTGATGACGCGGATATTTAAGCTGTAATGAGTGAAAAATTAAAAGTTAAAAGCTAAAAACAAGGAAATATAATGCCGGGCTATCTAACAATTAAAAACTTTGGTCCGATTAAGGACGCAACCATAGAATTGAAAAACTTTCTTGTATTAATTGGAGGACAAGGGACGGGAAAAAGCACCATTGCGAAAGTGTTGACTATCTGTCAGGAACTGTTCTTTTACATTCATATACTGGAAAAGAACGAGAATGTAATGCAGCCATTTCATATTTTTGGAATAGCAGACTATTTCCAAGAGAACAGCTACATTGAGTATAAAAAAGAAGAACTTAGTATTCTCTATAAGAATGGAGAATTTACATTGACTCATGAAAAGTATACCAATAAAGATGAATTATTGAATCTTTACAAAGAATTTATTTTCAATGAGATTAAACGTACCGCTGCAAGCATGGGAATTACCTCAGATGAATCATTGGAAGACTTTATCGAGAAAAATGGCCTATTTATGACTGGAAACAGAGGAACTTCATTCTATATACCTGCAGAAAGGAATCTGGCTGGAGCATTTTCAAATGTGCTGGCCAGCATACTGATGAACAAAATTCCTCTACCTGTCACTTTTCTGAATTATCTCAGTTATTTTGAAAAAGCCAGAAATGAATTTCCAGTCTACAATATTCCATTCCTACACCTTACCTACAAATATTCAAACGGGAAAGAAGGTATTGTGGTATCGAAAGACGGAAAAGATGAACTATTGTCTTTAAACAAATGTTCATCGGGTATTCAGTCTTTATTACCTATGCTGATGATTCTGGATTTCTGTATCAACAAGAATTTTTTCGATTCGTATGTAATTGAGGAGCCAGAGCAAAACTTGTTTCCCGAGAATCAACTTGCCATACTGCGTTATCTGATAGAAAGAACTAAACTGATAGATTCTCAAGGTTGCCATATCATTACTACGCACAGTCCGTATTTGCTTTCGGGCATCAATATTTCTTTACTGGCAGGGCTCATCTCTGAAAAGTTTGCCAAAGAGACTAACGATATTCTTCCTGAAAAATTCCAACTGAAACCTGGTTCGGTGGCTGCTTATTCACTAGGAGATGAAAAAGTATATTGTCAAAATATCATAAACTCCCAAACGGGAACTATCGATCAAAATTATTTGGATACTACTTCTGCCATCACAAGCGAAGAGTTTGCTAAGTTATACAGACTTTACATCAAATCACTAAAAAAAGAAGCGAAATGAATACACCCGATGCTGTCAAAAATCTTAAATTAAGATGGGCTTTCAAGGGTGTAACAAGTTCTCTTGAACAATATTACACGGTGGTCTGCGACACAGAATTTTTCATAGAAGATGACACAACCTGCAGCAAACGTACCATAGTGGTTCAAACACCTAGTCAAAACAAATATTGTAAGATATTAAATACGAAAGGAACAGAAGCTGTGGTCCTGGCAATTGACAATGCACTCATACCTCACCACAAAGGAGGAATTGCGGATGGAGCCGTTTTCAATACTAATGATTTCCATTTCGTGGAATTCAAAACGAACGCCAAAGGCACATCGGTCAAGGCGGTAGATGAAATATATCGAAAAGCGATGCAACAATTGAAATCCACCGTTGACCTGTTTAACGGGCAATTGCAAAAAGCAAAAATCGAATTCACACAAGCAGTAAATGTGGAATGTCACATGATCGTTGCATTAAGTTTTCCTAGAAACAGTGCAACAGAAATGACATATGCATTAAAGTTTGCCAAAGAAACAGAAGGAATTTCACTTTCTTTTGACAATATTATCGAACTCACATAAAACAAATATAGAAAAGAATCGCAAAAGATGAAAAAGTTATTGTCATTGCCACCGAATCTGGTGGAGTGTTTTCACGATATTATGCACGCGGACCACAAGGAGTGGTTCTGCACATCGGACCCGGTGGGAAAGAAACTGGGTTCGGGAGGTGGTACGGCCTGGCTGCTGAATGCTTGCCGGGAGGAAGAGGATAAGGATACCGCACTGGGTGACTGGCTGGCACGGGAGAAGCGTATCCTGCTGCATGCAGGGGGACAGAGCCGCCGTCTGCCGGGTTATGCACCGTCGGGCAAGGTACTGACGCCGATACCGGTGTTCCGCTGGGCACGCGGACAACGCATCACACAGGACTTGCTGTCGCTGCAGTTGCCGCTGTATGAGGAAATTATGGAACGGGCGCCGAAGGGACTGCGTACGCTGATTGCGAGCGGCGATGTGTACATCCGTGCCACGGAACCGCTGCAGGAGATTCCGGATGTGGACGTGGTGTGCTACGGCTTGTGGGTGGACCCGGAACTGGCAAAGAACCACGGAGTGTTCGTGTCGTCGCGGAAGGAACCGGAGAAGCTGGACTTCATGCTGCAGAAACCGAGCGTGGAGGAAATGGGCCAGCTGATGCAGGATTACCTGTTCCTGATGGACATCGGTATCTGGCTGCTGAGCGACCGCGCCATCGAGCTGATGGTGAAACACTCTACCGACAAGGACGGGGGCGTGAAGTTCTACGACATGTACTCGGAGTTCGGACTGGCACTGGGAGCGCATCCGCGCATCGTGGATGAGGAACTGAACAGCCTGAAGGTGGCTATCCTGCCGCTGCCGGGCGGGGAGTTCCACCACTACGGTACGAGCCGGGAGATGATTTCGTCGACACTGGCGGTGCAGAACTGCGTGACGGACCAGCGGGCGATTATGCACCACAAGGTGAAACCGCATCCGGCAGTGTTCGTGCAGAATGCGGAGATGGAGTTCCCGCTGACGGCAGACAACGCGGAGGTGTGGGTGGAAAACAGCCACGTGGGCAAGAACTGGACGCTGCACAGCCGGAACATCATCACGGGGGTACCGCGCAACGACTGGGCGCTGAACGTGCCGGAAGGGGTGTGCATCGACGTAGTGCCGATGGGCGAACAGGAGTTTGCCGCACGTCCGTACGGGTTTAACGATAAATTCAAGGGGAGCCTGAAAGAGGCTTCTACAACATATCTGGGCCGTCCGGTAACGGAATGGCTGGCGGAAAGAGGTCTGACAGCGGACGAGATCCGGGGCTGTGAGGACTTGCAGTCGGCTGCGATTTTCCCGGTAACGGACTCAATAGAGGATTTGGGCACGGTGCTGCAATGGATGACGGACGGCGGACAGGGTGAAGCCGGACGCGCTATCTGGCAGAAGGCACGGAAGGTATCGGCCGACGAGATTTCGGCGTATGCGAACCTGCGACGGCTGTTCGCCCAGCGGGAGGTGTTCCGCAAGGAGAACTGGAGCCTGCTGGCCAAGAACCAGGAACGGAGCGTGTTCTATCAGGTGGACCTTCAGGAGGCAGCGGAAGCGTTTGCTAAAGGGGGTATCGCCCTGCCGGAGGAACTGCCGGAAGGGACTTCCCTGCTGAAGCGTATCAGCGATGCGATGTTCCGTGCGAAGGTGCGCGAGCTGGAGGGGAATCCGGAAGCGAAGGAACTGGAGGCACGGGCGTTCGGCCTGATGCGTCAGGGACTGACCAGCACGATGGATTACCGTCAGCAGCCGAAGTTGTCGGTGTATGCGGACCAGATTGTGTGGGGACGCAGCCCGGTGCGTATCGACATCGCCGGAGGATGGACGGATACCCCACCCTACAGCCTGATGGAGGGCGGAAATGTGGTGAACCTGGCCATTGAGCTGAACGGACAGCCGCCGCTGCAGGTGTACGTGAAGCCGTCGAAGGAGTACCGCATTACACTGCGCTCGATTGACCTGGGGGCCATGGAGGTGGTGTCTACCTACGAGGAGCTGCAGGATTTCAACAAGGTGGGTTCGCCTTTCTCGATTCCCAAGGCAGCACTGGTACTGGCAGGGTTCCATCCGGATTTCTCCATGGAACGGTTTGCTTCGCTGGAGGCACAGCTGAAAGCGTTCGGCACGGGTATTGAAGTGACCTTGCTGTCGGCCATTCCGGCGGGTTCGGGACTGGGCACCAGCTCTATCTTAGCGGCTACGGTGTTAGGGGCGCTGAATGATTTCTGCGGCCTGAACTGGGACAAGCAGGGCATCGGCAGCCG
>OBJG01001069.1_pt1 | contig 22939 bp, 18 predicted proteins | sample 1517941 | NCBI WGS metagenome assembly OBJG01 (sample SAMN04571712, study PRJEB22368) | human gut metagenome | biome: human gut; material: stool | host: Homo sapiens | place: Luxembourg | collected 2012-09-21
AATGTTAAGGGCGTTGCCCTTAAAACCCATGAGGGACTCCGTCCCTCAACCCTGCGAGCCTTTAAAAAGGCTCGAGCGAAACTTTTATCTGTCTAAGGTAAGTTCATTAGCTAAACGACAGTTCATTGGAAATTTCCTCGACCGCGGCAATTATTTTATTTAATACACTACGAGCGAGACTTGTCGAGCGATTCCGCGTCTTGACAGTGGCGGCTCGAGCGAAACTTTTATCTGTCTAAAATAAGTGCATCAGCTAAAATGTAATCTACTATTTTCATTATATATTATAATAAAAACAGTGTCAAATAACTTGGTTGACGGGCTATTCTCATAATGATATAATATTCTAAAATCTATATGAATTTATGGTGAATTTCAAAATGATATATACTTATTCTCTAAATTCTCAAGAAGTCAATATTACAAAAAAAGAAGTCTATCGTTATCTTGGCTATGGCAGAGTTTATCCCAGCGATGAAGTTACTGCTCTCATAGATGAGTGTGTAAACGAATTTAATAAATATGTAAATTATAGGGCCTGCTACGCAAAGGTTGATATTTCTGTTGATGAGCAAAACGAAATTATAGATTTCGGATTTATGCAGGTTAAAAGCCATTCTCTGACTATAAATTTTCGTGGTTGTGAGAGTGCATATATATTTGCCACTACAACAGGTTCTATGGCTGAAAGATTAATTATGAAACATAATAAGCTTTCTGCTCTCAAAGGAATAGTAACAGATGCTATCGGCTCAGCATCTATTGAAGATTTTTGCGATATGCTCAACAAAATGCTTGCAGATTTAAGCTCACAGAATGGTAAATTTCTTCGTCCAAGGTTTAGCTGTGGCTATGGAGATTTTCCGCTTGAATTTCAGCCACAGATTCTCGAATTTCTTGATACAAGCCGAAAAATAGGTCTTAATATAACAGATAATCTTATGATGACACCTGTTAAGTCGGTTACTGCCGTTGTAGGAATAAGTGACTTTCCCACAAAATGTCGTACAGGCTGTGTAAGCTGTGAAAAAACAGACTGCGAATATAGAAAGTAAAGGGTGCTTTAAATGAATATCAAAGAACTTATAAAAAATCAAATTGTATACTTTGATGGAGGTATGGGAACACTTCTTCAAGAGCGTGGCTTACAACCGGGTGAACTTCCAGAAACATGGAATATTCTACACCCAGAAATAATCACAGATATTCACCGCTCATATTTTGAGGCTGGTGCTAATATAATCAAAACAAATACTTTCGGTGCTAACCGCCTTAAATTTGATAATCTTGAGGAAATTATAACAAAAGCTGTCGAGAATGCTGATAAAGCAAGAGATGGCTTTGAAAATGCTTATATTGCTCTTGATATAGGTCCTATCGGAAAAATGCTCAAACCTCTTGGTGACCTCGATTTTGAAAAGGCTGTTGAAATCTTCGCAGAAACAGTAAAAATCGGTTCAAAGCTCAATGTAGATTTAATTCTTATTGAAACTATGAATGATTCCTACGAAACAAAGGCGGCTGTATTGGCGGCTAAGGAAAATTCTGATTTACCGATTTTCGTTACAACCGTTTATGATGAAAACGCAAAGCTTATGACTGGTGCTAATCCTAAATGTATGGTAGCAATTTTGGAGGGCTTAGGTGTTGATGCTTTAGGCCTTAACTGCTCACTTGGTCCTGAACAGATGAAAAAAATCGTTCCTATGCTCACAAAAGAAGCAAGTATCCCTGTAATTGTCAATCCTAATGCTGGACTTCCGAGAAGCGAAAACGGCAAAACTGTTTATGATGTTGATGCTGATGAATTTTCGGATATTATGGTTGAGATTGCAGAAAGCGGTGCAAGAATTTTAGGTGGCTGTTGCGGAACTACTCCAGAATTTATCCGCAAAACTATTGAAAAAACTAAATCCTTAAAACCGCAACCTATTGTTCCCAAAAATACCACCCTTGTTTCTTCATATACTCACGCAGTTGAGATTGGCCCATCTCCTATACTTATCGGCGAAAGAATAAATCCAACGGGTAAATCTAAATTTAAGGAAGCACTTCGTCAAAATAATATGGACTACATTCTCAATGAGGGAATCGCACAACAAGAAAAAGGCGTACAAATTCTTGATGTTAATGTTGGCCTGCCCGAAATTGATGAAGTCGAAATGATTAAGAATGCTGTATTTGAGCTTCAAAGTGTTATCGACTTGCCACTTCAGATTGATACAGTCGATATTGAAGCTATGGAACAGTCCATGAGATTATATAACGGTAAACCGCTTGTCAATTCTGTAAACGGCAAAAAAAAGAATATGAAAGATGTTTTCCCACTTATCAAAAAATATGGTGGCACACTTATTGCTCTTACGATTGATGAAGACGGTATTCCTGAAACTATTGAAGGCAGAATAAAGATTGCAGAAAAAATCATAAAAACTGCCAAAGAATACGGTATAGATAAAAAAGACATTGTTGTTGACCCTCTTGCAATGACAATTTCAAGCGATACAAACAGTGCTAATATAACCCTTGAAACGGTCAAGAGATTAAGCAATATGGGAATAAAGACAAGTCTTGGTGTTTCAAATATTTCTTTTGGCTTACCTAATAGAGAGTTTGTAACATCAACCTTCTTTGCAATGGCTTTGCAGAATGGTCTTAACTGTGCAATTATGAATCCATATTCTCAAGAAATGATGAAAGTATATTATTGCTTTAATGCTCTTACTAATCGTGATGATAACTGCACTGATTACATCAACTTCTGCTCTACTGTTGTTACTCAGACAGTAACCACTACCACTGCAACAGGCACAAAGCTTGAAAGCAACGATGATGAACCACTTAAAAAAGCCATCATCAAGGGATTAAAGGAACAAGCCGCTGCCATAACTGCTGAAATGCTCAAAACAGTTTCACCGCTCGACTTGATTGATACACAAATTATTCCAGCACTTGATATTGTTGGAAAGGGCTTTGAGGAAAAGACCGTATTTTTGCCACAGTTACTTATGAGTGCGGAAGCATCAAAGTCAAGCTTTGATGTTGTTAAAGCATCTATGGCAAGCAATGGCGAGGCTTCTAAGGGAAGAATTATTCTTGCAACTGTCAAGGGAGATATTCACGATATAGGCAAAAATATAGTAAAAGTACTTTTAGAGAACTATGGTTATGAAGTAATCGACCTCGGAAAAGATGTTCCGCCTGAATTAGTTTGTGAAACAGCAATCAAAGAAGAAATCGACCTTGTAGGACTTAGTGCATTGATGACTACTACTGTTCCAAGTATGGAAGAAACTATAAAGCAACTTCGTGAGAAACGCCCTCAGTGCAAGGTTGTTGTCGGTGGTGCTGTTTTAACACAAGAATATGCAGATATGATTGGTGCTGACTACTACGCAAAGGACGCTATGGAAACTGTAAGATATGCAGAACATTTCTTCGGTGTAGAATAATCAAATTTTAATATTTATAAGCAAAATGGACGAGCATTTAGCCCGTCCATTTTTATATAGCTTAAATCTTAATTAAAGTGTTAGTATCTATACTAAAATACCTATTATCCTCAAACGAAAGGATATTTCCAGCAAGAACATTCGAGCAATCATACACATTTTTCATATCGTGTACTGCAACATTATTTTGCATAAGTGGCTTACTTTCTATAATTTCTACATCTTCATCTCGACTATAAAGCAAGCGATTAATTATTTTATAAGTTTCGCCCTGATGATTTTCATCTGTACGAATATACTCCGCTTTGCTTGCTATACTATTTACATTATAAGCTATAACATTAAAGTCCTGCTCGTGATATGACATTAAATTGTACTTATAAGCATTCGGCAGAGATTGATTATAATCACCAAACAACATTACTATTGCATTATCGTTTGAAATTAACATAAAGTTAAATGTTCTCGTCGCTATATCTGTTACTGGTTTTGTAGTACCTAAAAAATATAAATTTGCACTTGATTTATCCACATTATTGATTATCGTCTGTATATTATATTGATAAGTTGCCCTATTAATCGCCACGGCTCTTATAAGCTTTATCTTATAGCAGTTACTCACATCAAAAATTATAGTAATGATATGAGATGAATCTTCATTAGCAAACTCTGCATCAATGTCCGTTTCGCAAGTAATTCTGTTATCTGCTGATGTTAATTCATTCGCAAATGCTTTGATAAAATCCTTTTCTGTGCCGTTTATGCTTACCGTTTTATTTACATAACTCATTTTTCAACCTCATTTTTCATACACAATTTGTGTTATATTTACTTTTGTTTTTATAATTCTATTTAGTAAATCTGTGTTTACTATTCTATGGTCACTTTTATATACAATTTTCTCATTCAACTTTTCAAGATTACCAAAGATTTTTTCTTGCTTTTTTATTATACCTATCAAAAAATCACTCCTTAGCTGTAACAGCCTTATTAACAACAAAGGGACTGCATAAAACAAGCATATAATAATCTCCATCATTAGTTTGCAAGCCTATATCATAGCGATAATCCTTAAATTCCAGTTTTTGAGTATCCTCAGGCTTAAGAGAAATCAAGTAGCCATTTTCTTCTCTGTTTTCTGCTATAATTATCTTTTTTATAAGATAATCATCACTTTCTATATCAAATTTTACCCCAAAAATAAGTTTTTCTCCGTCTTTAAGGTAATATATCGTTCCATCATCATTTTGAATAGTAAGAAGAAACGACATTGTTGTACCTCTTGTAATACTTAATTTCATATTTCCTCCTTAGTAAACGCAAAAAGTGTATCACTAAACCTTACAATTTAATGATACACTATTTGTGTAGAGATGTTAAAGTGGAATTATTTCTAAGAAAGTATTCCGCTCAAGTTTTATTATGGCACAACTTGCGAATATATCTTTCTGAAAGATTATAAATTTTGGCAAGCTCTGAAATATTATGTCCATCATTATATTTTTTACGAATTTCATTATTACGCACACTCTTGATAATCTCAGAATATTTTTGTATATAAACAGAATCTTCACCGCCAAAGCGTTTTGAAAGCTTAATATAGTTTTCTATTCCTATAACCTCCGCAATTTCACGCTGTCTATCGCTTAAATCATCTAAAGATATAATAATTTTATCCATTCTTTCACCCTTTCAATAATTTTCTCCCTTAATTTAATTATAGAACATTAGTTCGTATTAGTCAAGCAAAAGAAAAACTACTTAACTCAAAGTCAGTTAAGCAGTTTTATAAATATACTATTTACTCATAAATTCCAACTGGAATATTTTTAATATCTTCAAGCTTATAAGGTGTTTCCTGATATACATTATTAAGCCAGTTAGTATAGAAAAGTGTTGCATTACTTCTCCAAGTAATAGGTGGCAATGCTGAAGTATCATCAGCAGGAAAATAATTATAAGGTATTTCTGGCCTTAAACCACGCTTTAAATCTCTGAAATATTCGTTAGCAAGAGTGTTTCTGTCATATTCTGCGTGGCCAAGTATAAATACCCTTCTAAAATCTCTGCTTGCAATAATAGCTGCACCTGCAAGAGTAGATGAGGCAAGAATAATAAGCTCTTTATGCTTTCTTATATCAGAACGGTGTACACCTGTATATCTTGAATGTGGAATAAGGAATCTATCGTCAAAACCTCTCATAAGAGGATGAAAAACTTCTGTAACCTTATGCTTATAAACGCCAGAAAGCTTCTCATCAAATTCATACTTTGGTATACCGTAGTGATAATAAAGCCCTGCCTGTGCACCCCAACATATATGAAGTGTACTAAAAACATGGGTTTTCGACCATTCCATAATATCACAAAGTTCTTCCCAATAATCAACCTCCTCGAAAGGAAGCTTTTCTACTGGTGCACCAGTGATAATCATTCCATCAAAATATTCATCTTTCAACTCTGAAAAAGTTTTGTAGAAATTAGTAAGATGTTCTTGTGGAGTATTTTTGTGAACATGAGATGCAACCTGCATCAATTCAATATCTACTTGTAATGGACTATTGCCAAGCAATCTCAGCAGTTGAGTTTCAGTTTCTATTTTTGTTGGCATAAGATTAAGTATAGCTATACGAATAGGTCTTATGTTTTGTGTGCTTGCTCTATCCATAGTCATAACAAAGATATTTTCAGAAATCAATTCTTCATAAGCTGGCAGTTCACTCTGTATTTTTATAGGCATTTTTCATTCCTCCAATGACATAAGACATAGCAAAAACTTTTTACTATGCAAAAATCACAATATAGCACAAAAAATGGAGCGACAAGAAGTGCGTCACTCCATTCATTTTCTTATAAACAATTTATTTTAATAATTCTAACACTTATTTTTAAAGTTGTCAACGCTCATAAAATGGCAATTATCTATAATTTCTTGCTATAACTTCTATTTGCTTTCTTATCTCAAGAAAGGCATCAGTAATAACAGGGTCAAATTTCTTGCCCCGCTGTTGCTTTATCAGGTTAAAAGCCTCATCAAAGTTTATAGCCTCTTTATAGCATCTCTTAGAGACAATAGCATCAAACACATCAGCTATTGTCATAATTCTTGCCGCAAGCGGAATCTCTGCACCACGAAGCCCATAAGGATAGCCAGAACCGTCCCAGCACTCGTGATGATATGCTGCAACACCCTTTGCAATATTAAGAAATGCCTCATCCTCAAGGTCACTCAAAGATTTCTCAAGCAACATCTTTCCGTTGACAGTGTGCATTTTTATAATATTAAATTCCTCGTCAGTAAGTCTTCCTGGCTTTTTTAATATAGCATCGGGAATAGTAATCTTGCCAATATCATGAAGTGGAGCAGAAAGAATTATATTATGCATATAATCAGGTGTAAGAATATCATCAAAATCTTCTTCTCTTTTCAGCTCATATAAGATAGCTTCTACATATTCACTTGTACGCTTAACATGCTGACCTGTGCTGCCATCACGAGCCTCTATAATATCAGCAAAGCTAATTATAATTTTATTTTGCAAGGTATCAATTTGATTTTCTTTTTGGTCAACCTTAGAATTAAGTGATTTTCTAAGCTTTTCAAGAGAAAGGAATATCTTGTGTGTAAAAACACCCATAATAAGAAAGCTTGCAAGAGAATTAAGTATAAAAAGAGAAAGTTCAAACCAATCAGGGATATGTATAATAGTATATCCTGGAGTATAATCTCTCATAACTATTGAAAAAAATACAAAAACAAAACACGCAAGAATTACAATTATATCTCTGACATAAGCAAGTACTCTATTATTTGCATCTATAAACATAGCAATTATAATTATAGGTATAAATAAAAATTCAAAGCCTGTTTCCTTACCAAAGAGCAATAAACACATAATTTGGTGCGAAAAGGTTTCAAGTATAGTATATGCCAAGCAAGGAATCCATGACCATTTTACATATTTAATAAATATAACTCCTGCGGCATAGAGTGTGACATCAATTATTTCTACTATAGCAAGCTCTTGAATTCCTACCAAAGAAAAGCCTACAAGATATACAGAATGAAGTAAAACATTAACAATAAATAACAAATTGATTGCAAGAGTCATTGAAGAATAAGCTTCAAAATCTTTATCTTCATTATATTTAGGGTTATTAACGAAAAATTCTTTAACTTTATCAGCCATAATTGAGTGGTATTCTCCGTTTTGAGAATTTTCCTTTCATCAGGGTTATATATTGAAGCCTTCAACATATAATCAAATTATATCATTTTTATTCTTATTTTTCAATATAATTTTGACATTTTAATTAGTTTTTTTATCAAATTTTAAGTCGCTTCATATAAAATAACTAATTTTTGACTTTTACCATCTTTTTGTACTAATATATCATATACTATGGTTGAAATGCGAATTTTAAAGTTGTATAATTGTCGAGGATTATAAAAATTTAAAAAATAAAAAGGAGAAGTAATGGAAAACACAAATGAATTAAAGCAAAATAAAATGGGTACAGCACCTCTTTTCAGACTCATCATGTCTATGGCACTGCCTGCTATGTTTTCGATGCTAGTCCAAGCATTGTATAATATTGTAGACAGTATTTTTGTTTCTATGAAGGGTGAAGCCGCTCTCGGTGCTGTAAATCTTGCATTTCCTATGCAGTTCCTTATGACAAGCGTTGCCGTTGGCACTGGTATAGGAATCAACTCTCTTGTTTCAAGGCGACTTGGTGAGGGCAGAAAGCAGGAGGCAGATAAAACAGCAACATATAGCCTTATGCTCGGAATTTTTTCTTGGCTTATATTCTTGCTCTTGGGAATTTTCGCAGTACACCCACTGATTTCCGTTTTCACAAACGACCCAGAAACATATCAATATAGTGTTGAATATCTCAGCATTGTATTTATCTTTTCTATTGGCATTTTCGTAGAGGTAAATATAGAAAAAACATTACAAGGCACAGGAAACACAGTCTTTCCTATGGCATTTCAGCTTGTAGGTGCGATTACAAATATTATACTTGACCCTATTTTTATCTTTACCTTTGATTTAGGTGTTAAGGGTGCAGCTATTGCTACCATTATAGGACAAATTTTCTCAATGATTTTTGCACTTCTTGTACTTTTCATCAGAAAAAATGGTATAAAAGTCGATTTCAGCTTTTTCAAAAAAATAGATTGGAAAGTTATTATTGATGTATATAGAGTTGGATTGCCTTCAATCGTTATGCAGAGCATAGGCTCATTTATGATTTTTGGACTAAATCTAATCCTCACAGGTTTTTCCATCACTGCTGTTAATGTTCTCGGTGTATATTATAAACTTCAATCATTCATATTTATGCCAGTTTTCGGTTTAACACATGGTGTTATGCCTATTATGGGCTATAATTACGGAGCAAAGAATAAAGACAGGCTTATGAAATCCTTGAAATATTCACTTTTCATAGCTTTAGTAATTATGGGTATAGGGCTTATAATTTTTCAAATATTCCCGAGAGAGCTTTTAGCAATGTTCAATGCAACAGATGATATGTACGCAATAGGAATACCTGCACTAAGATTAATTAGCCTATGTTTCTTGCCTGCGGCAGTCGGCATAATGTTCTCAACAGTGTTCCAAGCAGTTGGCAGAGGCATTCGTTCACTTATAATTTCCCTGCTCAGACAACTTTGTCTTATTCTTCCAATAGCATATGTTCTTTCATTCTTTGGTGTAACATATGTATGGCTCGCTTTCCCACTTGCAGAAATTCTATCAATTATAGTTTCGGTCATTTTCTTTGTTACTCTCTATAATAAGGAGCTAAAATTCCTTTCGACTAAAGAACCAAGATAAGCATTTTAAAATCTTAAGAGCTATCACAATGAAAAAATCATTTGTGATGGCTCTTTTTTAATATAATTATCTAAAATATATCAAAATATAAAGACTTTCAAATTATTTTTTATATATACTTGACATCAACAAATATATATGGTATATTGTAACCAATAAATTTATAGTCACATAACACAAAAATAACATGAAAAGAAGGTAATTTTAATGAATGATAGCCATAGAAATTCAGACACAATAAATGTTATAGGTACAGTAATACTGATAATAGGTATAGTTTTAGGCATTATATCTGGTTTTGCCTTTCAAGTAGCAAACTCTAGCGGTTCTTATTATTCAAGGGTTGAGTATTCATTTAACTGGGCATCATGTATTTCACTGATTGTTTCATCTATTTTTATAAAAGTAGAATTTTCTGCCCTCGCTTGTATCGCAAGAGCATCAGAAGAAACAACTATGATGGTTTATAGACTTATGAATCAAATTAGCTATAATAATGCACAAACTAATAATAAAACTTCTAAAAAATCATCAGAAAATGCTACAACCCTTAATCAACAAACTGCACCAGTGGTTAGCACCAATATATGGACTTGTCCAAAATGTGGAAAAATAAACTATAATTATGTAACAACTTGTTCTTGTGGAGAACCTAAACCATAATATAAGCATTTGACAATTTTAAAAACCTATGCTAAAATAAACTCAATAAAGGGAATGAGGTTCTCCCTTGGCTTTGCCAAAACCGCTTATTAAGCTAATGACTTCTGCATTTTGCAGAGTCATTGGCTTTTTTTGTTCCCTAAAATAAAATTTTTGGAGGTTTTTTATGCTTACAAGTTTAGCTCTCATCTTTTTATGCGGACTTCTGCTTGGTTCAATTTTTCAAAAAATCAAGCTTCCGCCACTCCTTGGTATGATTATCACAGGAATAATTTTAGGTCCACACACACTAAATCTTATAGACCAATCTGTTCTTTCAATCTCATCAGATTTACGCCAAATAGCATTGATAATCATACTCACTCGTGCAGGACTTAATCTCGATATAAATTCCCTTAAAAAAGTAGGCAGACCGGCTATTCTAATGTGCTTTGTGCCAGCTTGCTTTGAGATTATAGGAATGGTTCTGCTTGCACCACCGCTTTTAGGCATATCAATACTTGATGCCTTAATTATGGGTACAGTTGTAGCTGCAGTTTCACCAGCAGTTATAGTTCCAAAAATGCTAAAATTAATCGAAACTGGATATGGCAAGGATAAAAGTATTCCACAAATGATAATGGCTGGAGCTTCTGTTGACGATGTATTTGTAATTGTACTTTTCACATCTTTCACAGGACTTGCACAAGGCGAAAGTTTCTCTCCGATAAGCCTTATACAAGTACCTATTTCAATAATTTTAGGCATAGGGCTTGGTATCTTAATAGGAATACTTCTTGGATTTTTCTTCAAAAAAGTACATATGAGAGATTCAATCAAAGTAATTATAATTTTGAGTATATCATTCCTGCTTGTTACATTAGAAAACAGCCTTAAAGGAATCGTTCCAATTTCAGGACTAATTGCGATAATGAGTATTGGCATTTCTCTACAAAAAATCCGTTCAGACGCATCTAAACGAATATCCACAAAATTCTCAAAACTATGGGTTGCCGCTGAACTTATGTTATTTGTACTTGTTGGTGCAACAGTTGATATAAAATATGCTTTCTCCGCAGGAATTATGGCAATCGTACTTATCTTTGGAGTATTAGTATTCCGAATGATTGGTGTACTCATATGCCTTATAAAAACAAAGCTAAACAAAAAAGAAAGATTATTCTGTATGATAGCTTACTGCCCAAAGGCAACAGTCCAGGCTGCAATAGGTTCTATTCCTCTGACAATGGGACTTTCTTGCGGAAATATAGTTCTGACGGTTGCTGTACTTTCAATACTAATCACTGCACCACTTGGAGCTTTCTTCATTGAATTGCTCTATAAAAAACTTCTTAAAAAGGGATAAAATTTTAAACAAACAATAAATCCACCGATAAAGTCTAAAAGCCTTGTCGGTGGATTTGTTTATAGATTATTTTGTTACAGCTTGCTTTGCAGCCTTTGCTTTTTCTTTTTCTTCAGCCTTTATATTTTCCTTCGCAACAGCAAGCATAAGCTTAATTCTGTTCTCCTGATTAACTCTTGGTGCACCTGGGTCATAGTCTATTGAAACAATATTAGCCTTTTCATTCTTTCTCTTAATGGCACTAACCATTCCCTTTGCACAAATATGGTTTGGTAAGCAGCCAAAAGGCTGAGTACAAACAACATTTTCATAGCCACTTTCTATAAGCTCAACCATTTCCGCTGTTAAGAGCCAGCCCTCGCCCATTTTATTGCCATATCCAATCAAGCCTTTAACCATTTCTTTTGTTTCCGCATAGCTTGCAGGTGCGTGGAAGCCATGATTATTTGCACTTTCTATAACATAGCCTTCCATCTTTGTAAGGTATTTCATAACCTCACTAAGAACATTAAATTTTATTTTATTTCCACCATAGAGCTTATGGTCTTCAAGCCTGTTATCAACCTTAAATAACGCAAATCCCATAATGCCTGGAATATTAACCTCACAGCCCTGCTCAAGAAGAAAATCTTCAAGATGGTTATTTCCGAGCGGAGAATATTTTACATAAATTTCTCCAACTATTCCAACCTTAATCTTCTTAACCTTATTAAGCGAAATCTGAGCAAATTCTTCACCCATTTTATCAAGATTTCTTTTGATATGTGATGATGAATAGCCGTTGCCTTTTTCCATTTCATCAGAAAGTCTTTGAATCCACTGCTCAACCAAAGCATCGCTTTCACCTTTGTTTATTTCATAAGCCTTTGTCTGGTTATTAAAAAGCATAAGAGCGTCACCATAAACAAGACCAGCAAGAGCTTTTCTAATCATAGGAACAGTAAGAGAAAATCCGCTGTTCTTCTCCAAACCAGAAACATTGAGAGAAATAACAGGAACATTCTCAAAACCAGCTTTTTTCAGAGCCTTTCTCAAAAGATGGATATAATTAGATGCACGACAGCCACCGCCTGTTTGTGTAATCATAAGAGCAGTTTTATTTACATCATATTTACCACTTTGAAGTGCGTGAATAAACTGTCCGATAACAAGCAATGCCGGATAGCAAGTATCATTATGTACATATTTCAAGCCAACCTGTGCTATTTCAGGGCCATCGTCCTCAAGCAAAACATTCTTATAACCATACTGAGTAAAAACATTTCTAATCAATGAGAAATGAATTTTCGCCATCATAGGCAGAAGTATAGTATACTCCTTTTTCATTTCCTTAGTAAAAATAAGTCTTCCGTCTTTATCATAAACAAGTTTCGCCATTCTATATTACCATTCCTTTCTACGATAGGTCACTTATATCTAATTAATTTCAATTAGATAAACTGAAATTTATTTCAAAGTTTCCGGATTTTCTACACAAATATTCTCAATGTTCCCACATTCAACACAGGTATCACAAATCACCTTTAAACGCCTACGCTTGAGTTTCTTTTCATCACATAACGGAATAAATTCAACGAGCCATGTTCCGGTTATCAAGTGACCTGTCACCAATTCTCCTCCGCATTTGTTGCACTTGTTTTCCATTGTGTTGCCTCCATAAATTTCGATTTAATTCTCATCTAATGTAGCCAAAAGGCTTCTGATACGGATTTTAACTGCACCAAGATTTGTTATTTCATCAATCTTAATCTGAGTATAAATTTTGCCATTTTGCTCCAATATTCCACGAACCTCATCAGTTGTAATAGCATCAACACCGCAACCGAATGAAACAAGCTGAACAAGATTCATATTAGGCTTTGTAGAAACATACTTTGCCGCAGAATAAAGTCTTGAATGATATGTCCACTGGTTAAGAACGGTTGTCGGGAACTTATCAACCTTGTTGCTTACTACATCTTCAGAAATTATCGCAACATTAAAGCTTGCAATCATTCTGTCAATTCCATGATTTATTTCAGGGTCAGCGTGATAAGGTCTGCCGCACAAGACAAATATCGGCTTATTTTCAGCCTCTGCCCTCTTGATAATATCCTCGCCATATGCGCGAATCTTTGCAAGATAGTTTTCATACTCGTCATAAGCTGCTCTTGCCGCCGCCTTAACCTCCTTAACATCAATTTTCCCGAAATACTTTTCGAGATGCTCATGCATTTTATATGGAAATTCTTTTCTTCTGTGTATTCCTAAGTATTCATAGAAGAAAGTTACCTTTTCTATATCTCGGACATTTGCGTGAATAACCTCAGGATAATACGCAACAACAGGGCAATTATAGTGGTTATCGCCCATATGCTCATCAAAGTTATATGACATACAAGGATAGAATATTGTCTTTATTCCATTATCAATTAACCACTGAACATGACCATGCATAAGCTTTGCAGGGAAGCAAACAGTATCACTTGGAATAGTATGCTGACCACTCAAATAAAGCTTTCTTGTTGAATATGGTGAACGAACCACCTCAAAACCAAGCTTTGTAAAGAAAGTATGCCAGAAAGGAAGAAGTTCAAACATATTGAGTCCCATAGGGATACCAATTTTTCCCCTTGAACCCTTTACAGGCTTATAGCTGTCAAGAAGATTTCTCTTATATTCATAGATGTTAAAGCTATTATCAGGGGATTTTTTAGTTATAGGTCGTTCACAGCGGTTTCCTGCAATATATCTTTTGCCATCGCTAAAAGTATTAACAGTAAGACGGCAGTTATTGTTACAAAGTCCGCAATTGGTGGTAACAATCTTATGGAAGAAGCCATTCAAAGCCTCACGCTTTATAATAGTGCTTTTTCCCTCACCCTTGCATTTATTCATAGCATAGAGAGCCGCACCATAAGCACCCATAAGACCGGAAATACAAGGGCGGATAACCTCTCTGCCTGTTTCCTTTTCAAATACTCTAAGAACCGCATCATTGAGAAATGTTCCGCCTTGAACGACAATTTTCTTTCCAAGCTCGCTCGCCGATGAAGTTCTTATAACCTTATAGAGTGCATTTTTAACAACACTAATTGACAAACCCGCAGAAATATCCTCTATTGTTGCACCGTCCTTCTGTGCTTGTTTAACTGATGAATTCATAAAGACAGTACAGCGAGAACCGAGGTCAACAGGCTGCTTTGCAAGTAGTCCAAGCTTAGAAAATTCCTCAACAGAATACCCAAGAGCATTTGCAAAGGTCTGCAAGAATGAACCACAGCCCGATGAGCAAGCCTCATTCAAGAAAATATTGTCGATTGCACCATTATGAATTTTAAAACATTTAATATCCTGACCGCCTATGTCAATAATAAATTCAACATCAGGCATAAAGTTCTTTGCGGCTGTCAGATGGGCTATTGTTTCAACAACACCTATATCTATTCCGAAAGCATTTTTGATAATTTCCTCGCCATATCCAGTCACGGCAGAAGAAACTATATTTATATCTGGGTTAATATCGTAAATCTTTTCAAGAATTTCCTTAACAATAGGAACAGGATTACCGCTATTAGATTGATATTGCGAGAAAAGAATTTTCTTATCTTCAGAAATAACAGTTGCTTTAAGGGTAGTAGAACCAGCGTCTATTCCTATATATGCCTTGCCAGTGTAGCCTTTAAGTTCACCTATTGCGACAGTTGCCTTTGCGTGTCTTGCCTTAAATTCTTCAAGTTCCTTTTCATTTTCAAATAAAGGCTTATTAAAAGCAAAGTTTCCGCTTCCTCTATAATGCTTTACCTTTTCGATAATCTCATCAAAATTTATTCTTTCATCTGCACACAAAGCCGCTCCCATAGCAACATAATAGAGCGAATCTTCTGGACAGATACCTGTTGTTTTCAGAGTTTCATCAAAGCTCTTTCTAAGCTCAGGCAAAAATGTCAACGGGCCTCCGAGATATACAATCTTTCCTGCAATTTCTCTGCCCTGTGCAAGACCTGCAATAGTCTGATTAACAACTGCTACAAATATACTTTTTGCAATATCGCTCTTTTTAGCACCTTGATTAAGTAATGGCTGAATATCACTCTTGGCAAAAACGCCACATCTTGACGCTATGGTATAGGTTTTTTCACATTCCTTTGCAAGCTCATTGAGCTCGTCCATAGGAACATTTAATAGCATTGCCATTTGGTCGATAAAAGCACCTGTACCGCCAGCACAAGAGCCATTCATTCTAACTTCCATACCACCTGAAAGAAAAAGAATCTTTGCGTCCTCGCCACCAAGCTCAATAATAACATCAGTATTCTCTATAAATGTGTTTGCTGCAACACGAGTTGCATAAACTTCCTGAACGAAATCTATTCCACAGCTTTCAGCAACACCCATACCTGCTGAACCAGACATTGCGAAATAAGCATTTTCTGCACCCTTAACATTTCTGCGGATATTTTCGAGAATTTCTGCAATTTTTTCAGTTATCTGAGAATAATGTCGCTCATAGCTTTTATATATAAGCTTATTATTATCGTCAAGAACAGCACATTTAATTGTTGTAGAACCTATATCCAAACCTATTTTCATCATTATTTTGCTTCATTCCCCTTCCAGGCCAAGGTAATAAATCAAGACACAGTGGCACAATATATATGTAACTTCATAAAATTCTAATATGTTATTATACAATATCCGACATAAAAAGTAAACAGACAAAACTTTCAATAAATCAAAATAATTTCTGAAAATTATTCAAGGCATAAAATCTATATCAATTAATAGCTTAAAAAAGCTTGATTGAAATTTTTAAGTAGCTTACAAAAAATCGTAGTGGTGAATGGTAGTCCATTCTCATTTTTAATTATATAATAGCTAATGAATATTTTAATTCTATAAAGTATATTAAAATCTTGATTTAACTTGTAATTATTGTAAAAGTATTGAATTTTGCACAGATTCGTTATATACTTCTATTAAGTAACGTAAAGTTTCAAGTTTACACTTTTTAAGATAAATTAAAACCAAATAGTTGAAAGATATTCATTCTTTCGCAGTAAGGATAAAAAATGAATAAACTATATAAAAAGCTCAAAACACATAGAAAGCTTTTGCTATTTCTATGTGACTTCTGTCTTTGGAATGTTTCTTACTATATATCATTCGTAGTCAACAAAAGCAGCTTCGTTTTAAAGGGCTGGGAAGAACCTTTTATGTGGGGACTCCTCTTTATAAATATTATATTTACAGCTGTATTTCTATGTTTCAGGCTTTATGATAAGATGTGGCGATATGCGGATATAGAGGATTTCTTTTATGCAGGCATAGCCTCCTTAACAGCTAACCTTGTCTTTATGTCATTTACAATGATAATTGGCACAGACGAAAACCGATTAAATTATGGTGCAAGAATCTACATTATAATGTCGCTCCTCTCAACCTTTCTTACATTTATATTTAGATTGGTTTATCGACTTAATAAAATCATTGAGCGAAAAAACACCAGTAATAAAAATCGGCGAAGACTTCTGATTGTTGGCGGTGGTGAAGGTGCCGCAACTGTTCTAAGTGAACTTGCCAAATCACCCGAGAATGAATATGTTCCTATATGCTTAGTCGATGACGACCCCGAAAAAATCGGACGCAGAATCGGCGGTGTCAAAATAGAAGGTTCAACATATGATATTCCAGAAATATGTGAGCGTGAGGATATTGAAGTTATCCTTTTCACAATCTCACAGATAAACCTTGCAGATAAGAAACGCATACTTGATATTTGTGCAAAGACTCACCTTGAAGTAAAGATTATTCCAAATGTATATGGCCTTATCAAAGATGGTGCATCAGTAACATCAAAAATCAGACAGGTAGAAGTCGAGGACTTGCTTGGCAGAGAACCTATTGTCTTCGATACCGAAAAATATGGTGCTTATATTACTGGACAAACTGTTCTTGTAACAGGCGGTGGCGGTTCAATCGGTTCTGAACTTTGCCGTCAGATAGCAAAGCTTTCTCCTAAAAAACTCATCATACTTGATATTTATGAAAATAATGCCTATGAAATTCAGCAAGAACTTATTCGTCAATATCACGAAAAGTTAAATCTTGATACACAAATAGCTTCTGTTCGTGATAAACGCAAGCTCGATTACCTTTTCAGCCAAAATAAAATTGATGTTATTTTCCATGCTGCAGCACATAAGCATGTTCCTCTTATGGAAACAACTCCAGAAGAAGCAGTAAAAAATAATGTTTTCGGAACATTAAATCTTGTGTTGCTTGCGGATAAATACCATGTCAAAAAATTTGTTCAGATTTCAACAGATAAGGCCGTAAACCCTACAAATATTATGGGTGCGACAAAGCGTATCTGTGAAATGATAGTTCAAACTATGGATAAGCAAAGTGAAACTAAATTTGTTGCTGTTCGTTTTGGTAATGTCCTTGGCTCTAATGGTTCCGTTATTCCACTTTTCAAGGAACAAATTCAGGAAGGTGGTCCTGTTACAGTTACTCACCCTGATATTATTCGTTTCTTTATGACTATTCCAGAGGCTGTTTCTCTTGTCTTAACCGCAGGAGGACTTGCTAAGGGCGGAGAAATCTTCATACTTGATATGGGAGAGCCTGTTAAGATTTTGACCCTTGCAGAAAATCTAATTCGCCTCTCGGGCTTTAAGCCATATGAAGATATTCCGATTGAGTTTACTGGTCTGCGACCAGGCGAAAAACTATATGAAGAAATTCTTCTTAATGAAGAGGGTATGAAAAAGACTGCAAACAAAAAAATATTCATTGGCAAGCCAATAGAGCTTGATACAGAAAAATTTCATGAAAAACTTATTGAGCTAAAAAAGGTAGCCCTCAAAAATGATAAGGACGGCATAGATAAGCTAATTGCTGAAATTGTTCCAACATTCAACCATATGAAAAACTAAAATTATTTTGACTCAATATCAATAGTTGGGGTAGCCCGAAAAATAGAATAAAGTGTACTTACAAGCGACAGAGAATTAAACTGTCGCTTGTTTTATTGTAGAATTTATATGTTTGTTGGAAAACATATGTAAAATGTGATTGCGAAATCGCTTGAAATTTCTATAGCTTTAAGCATTTCTTTTGGGAACTTTGATTTTGCTGTTGGTGATTGGTATAGGAAACCATTTCAATACCCTTATCAACTAATTCTGCATTATTTTTGCATACTTAACAAGCTGAAGGATACCACAATCAAATGCCAAGTTAATCCAGGCTGTTTTTGCTCATCAGTCAATTCGTCAAATCTCTTAAGAAGTAATTTTCTTGAAATTTTAAAGTATTTGCAATGTGATTTGCTGAACTTTTCATTCTTCTTTTCTGACGCCTTCAAAAGTCCAGAAAAGCTGGTGTGTCCAGTGGTATTTATCAACAATTTGTTCAGCGTTCTCAAACAATACCGAGCCAATGTTTGCAAATGGTTTTCACATATCGCTGACAAAATACTTGTAGAGCATATTTTGTCCTCCGTTTCAACTTTCTAAGCAATTCTATTTTAACGGATTTTAGTTAAAATATGCTCTACTTTTTTTACTTTTTGTCTGTAAGTTCTTTTTCTACCACAACTATATTGACCATTGAGTCAACAAAAATTCCACCGTAATTCTAAATTACGATGGAACTCTGGTAAATAACCCTAATTTTAGCAGAAACTATTTAATAGAGGGGCAATTCTCCATTTAGCGGGTGCAGTATTATCCTGAAGCATTGCGTTAAACCGACTCGATTTTTCTGTTAAAATAAGTATGTTTTTTTCTTGCACCTCTTGCAAAATAAAAAGTAGCATGATATAATATGACTAAAAGAACCAAAACGGTCATATTTTCGAAAGATTCAATCTTGGCTTTTACCAAATACGAAACAGAACAGCTCCGCAAGGCACTACTGAAGGAAACATGACACACATTTGTCAGCCTTTGGAGAAATATTACCTTATCCCAAAACGAGGGCTCACTCATCACTACGACTGTACATATACTGATTCTCACAGTCACAAGGAGCAATTAGGAGAGCTGTACCCACAAGTGCCAGAAACTCTATTGCACGGCACTTGCAGGGAATTATTTGTATAAGCCAAAATGTCACAGAGATGTGGCTTTTCAAAGATGCATAAGTTAGTTAAATCTAACTTTTTGCTTTATATGTTTAGACAAATCTAACAAAAAAGGAATGATAGCAATGTTAGAACACAAGAATTCTAGGGACAGAAATGCCAGTTTATACAACTACTTCATACAAAAAGATTAGGAGGCATATAAAAAGATGTACAAACTTATTCAACTGATTGTGAAAGCTAAGACAGTGGCTAAGCTTGCAACGAACACTGAACTGGTACTGAAGGACGAAGGTGTGTTGATTGTTTCAACCCTCACCTACTCTGAAAATTCGTTTTTCGGCAAGGTTAAGGCATTTTTCAGGAGATTTGCAGGCTTCCATCTCTACAAGGAATATCTGAATTTCCTGTGGCAGAATGCTTGGACGGTGCTGAAAAGCACCACCCTGAAAGCATCATTCCCATTAACTTATATCGAATGTGCAAAATCGGAGGTATGATAAAATGTCATTTTTTGAAAACACTCGCAAGCCTGAGGGGTTTGGCGGAAAAATTATGGTTGCTATGATGAACATTGGACATAGTGCTGTGGTGAGGTGGGGACTTCACTTTTTGAAACTTACTCCGGACGACAAGGTGTTGGATTGTGGCTGCGGTGGCGGAGCAAACATTAAAAGAATGCTGAAAAAATGCCCGCAGGGTATTGTAAAAGGTATCGACTATTCAACCGTCAGCGTAGAAAAATCAAAGAAAGTCAACAAATCTGCCATTACAAAAGGACGCTGCACCGTATTGTGTGCAAGCGTATCAGAGTTGCCGTTTGAATCGGAGCAGTTCGATGTGGTCACGGCCTTTGAAACAATCTATTTCTGGCCCGACTTATCACAGTGCTTTAGGGAGGTTTGGCGAGTGCTGAAACCTGGTGGAACCTTTCTCATTTGCAACGAAAGCAACGGCGATACAAACAAGGACGAAAAGTGGACGGATATAATAGACGGTATGACCATCTATAAGGACACTGAATTAAATGTGTATTTGGAGCAGGCCAGATTTCAAGATATTCAGATACACAAGAATAAAGCGGGCTGGCTGTGCGTCACAGCACGAAAATGAGGAAATAAAGCTTGAGCATTTTTGCATATACAAGCTCTCTATCACGAAAAAGAAATTCGCCTTGCCGTAGGACGAATCGAAAAGCAAAATCTCCATCGTGGTGTATTTATGTCTACCGACTACAAGGTGTATTATGAAACAGTCACGGTGAACGGCTTTTCATGTCTCATAGTAATGGAGAAAAAAATCTGATTCTGCCGACCTTCCGCAAGCTGATGTTTGTTGACTGCAACAAGCCGTTCTGGAAAAAGCTGATGTACAAAGCATTCGTTCGGGCGAAATATGGCTGTGACAAATGGCACATTATGAGATGATAGTTGCACCTTACAATAAAGATAAGCCCACCTATTATGAATTTACGGCATAACTGGCAGCGGAGGAGCTACTCAACACAAGTCTGATACGGACGTTCAACTGCGTGGACGACTGCAAATGCGACTATATTATCTGTGGTGATAAAGACTCATACTTAAAGAAGCATTCCGAATACTGGAACCAGGCGGGATTCAGAAGACACAAATAAAAACGCAACTCAAAGGCGGTGAAGCAAATGGAAATATTATTCGGAATATTGATTCCCTTTCTCGGAACGACGCTCGGCTCGGCGTGTGTTTTCTTTATGAAAAAGTCACTTGGTGTTTCGGTGCAGCGTGCACTCGCGGGATTTGCCGCAGGAGTTATGGTTGCGGCATCTATTTGGAGCCTACTGATTCCAGCGATAGAGCAAGCGAAAAATATGGGCAAGCTGTCCTTCCTCCCCGCCTTTATCGGATTTTGGTTCGGTGTGCTGTTTTTGCTTATGCTTGACCGACTGATTCCACATCTTCACATAGGGAGCGACCAGGCAGAAGGACCGAAAAGCAAGCTCAGCCGCACTACTATGATGGTGTTGGCGGTGACACTGCATAACATTCCCGAAGGAATGGCGGTGGGTGTGATGTATGCGGGCTTTCTTGCGGGAAATACGCAAATTACGGCGACGAGTGCACTTGCCTTATCAATAGGCATTGCCATTCAGAATTTTCCCGAGGGTGCTATAATATCCATGCCTCTCCGAGCCGAGGGCGAAAGTAAAGGCAGAGCATTTCTCGGTGGCGTCCTTTCGGGAATAGTTGAGCCTATCGGCGCAGTACTGACACTCCTTGCGGCACAGCTCGTGATTCCGGCACTACCGTATCTTTTGAGCTTTGCCGCGGGTGCAATGCTCTATGTTGTGGTGGAGGAGCTAATTCCCGAAATGTCGCAGGGAAAGCATTCCAACATAGGAACGGTTTTCTTTGCAGTCGGCTTCAGTGTGATGATGATGCTTGATGTGTCGCTGGGATAAGATTATAGAAAACATTATGATATTCATTCGTTGAAATGAAACACAAGATTGAGAAAAACACCGTACAGGAAACGCTGATTATTCCACTGTATTCCCGAAAGCTGTGCTTGGAGTTGTACCCCATGGAACGAAACTGCGGTGTGACTGATTGACCAAATCGACTACGAATTTTCAGAAGCCGAGAAGAATTCTCACAGCCTGATTCAGCGTTTCACTCGTTGGTGAAGTGGCTACTACGCCGAAGTAAGAGGTATCCAATATTTCTTACTTCGGCGAACACATTTATACATACAGTCTGAAACAAGGTATCGACGACTTCCTCGCCCCTTACAAAGTTCTCCGTGTCGGTCTGGACAAAGAACTGGAAGGGTGGCGTCCCACAGCGAAACAGCAAGACAATCCTCAAAGGTATCAATAATAGAAACTCAACTGATTAAACAAATACCCCAGTAGTTTAACGATTACGGCAGAATAGAAAGCCACAATCCCTACAAAATGCACGAACCCCGTCGCAGAATTGCTCTGCAACTGGGTTCGTTTATGCTCTGGAATGGTGAAAACCTTGATTTCATGCAGTTTTCAGGCATAGAAAAAGTCCACCGCAATTCTATCAAAATTACGGTGGACTTATGGCGGAGGACAAGGGATTTGAACCCTCGCGCCGGTTTCCCGACCTACTCCCTTAGCAGGGGAGCCCCTTCACCACTTGGGTAATCCTCCAATGGTAAATAAAACAAATAAAATAATAAAAATTGGCGGAGAGGAAGGGATTCGAACCCTTGGTCCCTTTCGGGATCACTAGTTTTCAAGACTAGCTCCTTAAACCACTCGGACACCTCTCCATTTATCTTCGCCACTGTTGTGACTGCGAGAATTATAATACCATATAAGCTTTTAAATGTCAAGCTTTTTTCAAAAGTTTTTTTATTTTTTTCGAAATTATTCTAAATTCTGATAAAAACTAAAATAATATATTTTTAGGCTTAAGCAGTTTATTGCTAATAATTAAGAAGTTACCAATAAACTACCGATTTGAGCGGACTCTGTCCGCCCTTTTGGCAAGAGATGTTAAGGGCTTTGCCCTTAAAACCCACGAGGGACTCCGTCCCTCGACCCTGCGAG